>Ga0247723_1000871_pt1 | contig 19003 bp, 24 predicted proteins | sample MSEWelMarce5H_FC_FD_189079 | JGI IMG/M metagenome (GOLD analysis project Ga0247723, IMG submission 189079) | Subsurface sediment microbial communities from gas well in West Virginia, United States - MSEEL Well Study Marcellus 5H_FC | ecosystem: Environmental > Terrestrial > Deep subsurface >... | reverse complement strand
CACAAGTTGGAAACAAGAAATTCCCATACACAGAAAAAGGCGAGAAAGAAGCCAAAGAGTATGGCAAGAAGAAATCTATGCCCGTTACTGTCATGATTGCTATTGGTAAGCCTAAAGCTATGCCTACTCGTGGTGGTCGTACTGCTACTAATATGATGAAAAAATCCACAAGGGGTAAATAATGGCTATAGCTGCTCCAATTACACTTTTGAATGCCGTTGTCGCTACTGGCGCATCAACCGCAGTTCAAGTCGATCCTGGTCAACCCGCATTCTTACAAGTTTCAGGCATTACAAGTGCTACTGTTGCTTTGCAAGGAAGTTTGGACGGGGTAACATATTCAACGATTGGTACGGCCTTAACTGGTGATGGCATCATTACTGTGGCAAATGCGCCTAAGTATTTAAGAGCCAATTGCACAGTTTATGTTACTGGCACAATCACTGCCAAGATCATGTATTGATATGAAAACTAAAGCCCAAAAGAAGATCAGCAAGGTGATGACTGAGTTTGGCGCGGGTAAACTGCACTCAGGGTCTAAGAAAGGCCCTGCCGTAACTTCTAAGAAACAAGCGGTTGCGATTGCTTTAAGTTCTGCTGGAATGTCAAATCCTAAGACGAAAAAGCGTTAAGTTCTAGCTTTTGATGTTCTGAGTTTGTTAGAACTTGCAAGTTTTCTATTCTGTTATCTAAACAATCACCATTTATATGGTGAACTTGCTCGTTTCTATCTAGCTTTCTTCCTAAATGTTGCTCCATCAAGTAACGATGTTCTCTTACTTGTTTGCCATCAACACGAATAACTTTATATTTTTTTGGTTGGCTTAATCCTGCTCTGCGCATTATTGGGCTATTGTTGCGAGCTTTTTCTGCCCTTTCTGGATTGGCATATCCAAGACAAACACGAGAACAATATTTTGTAAAATCGATCCTATACTTTGGAACATAGTATTCTGATTGACAATGTTGGCACTTTAAAGTGATTCCATTTTTTCTTTTTTCTGCTCTTTGTTTTCCATAAAGTTGTCCTAAATGAAAACTTTGGCAACTTCTACAACAATATTTAGTTGTTTTCTTTGCAGGTTTAAATTCTTTGTGGCAGAATAAGCATTGCTTGACTATCATAGTAATTCCTTGTTATGTGGTGTAGCAATTGTACTATATGAGTCAAGTAAAATCAACTTATATTGAAGAAAGAGCAATATGAAGCAAGGTCTTTACGCTAACATTCTAGCCAAACAAGAACGAATCAAAGCGGGTTCTAAGGAAAAGATGCGTAAGGTCGGCTCTAAAGGTGCTCCTACTGAGGCGGCATTTAAGGCTGCGGCTAAGACCGCAAAGAAGAAATGAAATCTCCTGTTTGGCAAACAAAAGCAGGTAAATCTGCTTCTGGGGGCTTGAATGCCAAAGGAAGAGCATCGTATAATGCAGAAACAGGTGGCAATTTAAAACCACCAGTTAAGTCGGGAGATAACCCTCGTAGGGCATCCTTTTTAGCACGAATGGGCAATATGCCTGGCGCTGAGATGAAAGATGGAAAGCCTACCCGACTTTTACTTTCTCTTAGAGCTTGGGGCGCAACGTCCAAGGAAGACGCTAAAGCTAAGGCTAAAGCGATCTCTAAGAGGAATATGAAGTGAGACCAGTATCTGTCGGAGTTAACCCAACAGCCGCAACGCTGACAACTGTTTATACAGTTCCTACGGGTTATTACGCCAAGTTTACTGTGATGTACATTCACAACACTGGTGGCTCGACTAAAAGCATTACTGTTCAATGGTATGACGCAAGTTCTGCTACTACCTTGGATATTCTCACTGCTTACACCTTAACTTCTAAAGAATATCTTGAATTTAATGGTGTTGCTTATATCGTTTTAGAAGAAGGCGATAGGATTCAAATTACTACTGAAGCGGGTAGTACATTCAGTTTTATTGCAACATTTGAGGTTCAAGGAGCGCAACGAACATGACCTACTTAGAACTTGTTAACGATGTGTTAGTGCGCTTGCGTGAAAGCACAGTATCTACTGTTGGCGAAACAACCTATTCTTCTTTGATTGGCAAGTTTGTCAATGATGCAAAGCGTCAGATTGAGGATTCCTACACTTGGAATGCCTTGGCTCAGACAGTTACTATCACCACAAGTTCTGGCGTAAGTTCTTATGCTTTGACAGGTGCTGGTCAGAAGTTTCGTGTTACTGATGCCATCAATACAACTAGCGTCATTACCCTAGATAACACCACTGTTGCGGATATGAACCGCAAGCTCAACTTTGGTACACCTTCACAGTCTATTCCTAGCGAGTTTTGCTACAACGGGGTAGATGGTAATGGCGACACAAAGGTTGACTTATTTCCCGTCCCTAATGGCGTGTATACATTGTTGTTTGACCTAATCATCCCACAGGCTAATCTGTCGGCTGATGGCACTTCAGTCAAGGTTTTGGACTACTTGGTGACTCAAAGTGCCTATGCTCGTGCTTTGATTGAGCGTGGTGAAGATGGTGGAACAAACTCTACTGAGGCTTATGCTCTGTTTAGAGGGATGCTCTCTGACGCTATTGCGATGGAAAGCACTCGTTATCCTGAAGACAACTTTGTGGCGGTCTAATGGCAGGACAACTACAAAGTTACAGTCTCTCAGCACCAGGCTTTTATGGCCTGAATACTGAAGATTCTCCCCTTGATTTAGGGGCGGGATTTGCTTTGGTTGCAACCAATTGCATCTTGGATCAGTATGGTCGTATTGGCGCTAGAAAAGGTTGGTCAAGAGTTAACTCCTCCTCTGGTGCTTTGGGTGCTAACGATGTTGGTGTTATCCATGAGTTAGTCCAGACTGACGGGACTCTTACAGTTCTGTTTGCTGGCAACAACAAAATATTCAAACTTGGCACTTCTAATGCGGTGACTGAATTGACCTATGGTGGTGGCGGTACTGCTCCTACTATTACGGCATCTAACTGGCAAACTGCATCCTTAAATGGGATTGCATATTTCTTCCAAACTGGTCACGATCCACTTATTTATGACCCCGCCATAAGTACAACTACTTATCGCAGAATATCTGAGAAGTCTGGTTATGTAGCTACTGTTCCACAAGCTAACATTGCTATTTCAGCATTTGGTCGCTTGTGGGTGGCTAATACTGCTACTGATAAAACAACAATTACCTTCTCTGATCTGATTGCAGGTCATGTATGGGGGGGTGGTACTTCAGGCTCATTAGATGTCTCCCGTGTATGGCCTAATGGTGCAGATGAGGTAATGGGCTTGGCAGCTCACAATGATTTCTTGTTTATCTTTGGTAAACGACAGATTCTTGTCTATTCTGGTGCTTCTACACCCGCATCTCTTGTTTTGAGCGACACAGTAGGCTCTATTGGTTGCATAGCAAGGGATACCATACAAAGTATTGGTACTGATGTTGTTTTCCTGTCAGACTCAGGTGTTCGTTCATTGATGAGGACAATTCAAGAGAAGTCTGCTCCTTTGCGAGACCTATCTAAAAATGTTCGTTTTGACCTTTCATCTTCGTTAGCAAGCGAAACATTGGCTAATCTAAAGTCTGTTTACTCAGAAAAAGAAGCCTTTTATCTGCTTGTTTTACCCGCATCTTTCCAAGTTTACTGCTTCGATACCAAGCAAACATTGCAAGATGGTGCTTCTCGTGTAACCAAATGGGACTCTATTGCCCCAACTGCTTTACGTTCTTTGCGTAATGGCGACTTGTATATTGGCAAAAATGGGTATATCGGTAAGTATGGAACTTATCTTGATGACACAGTAACGTACCGATTTGCGTACTACACAAACAATGCTGACTTGGGAAACCCTAATCAGATTTCTATTCTGAAGAACATTACAGCAATTGTGATCGGTGGCTCTGACCAGTTCTTAACTATCAATTGGGGCTTTGACTATTCTGGCGCTTATCGAGCCGAGAACGTCTATATTCCTTCACAGACAAGTTATGAGTACGGCACTGCTGAATACAACATTGCTGAATACACAAGTGGTGTGCCAATTAAGACGTTAACAGCAAATGCTTCTGGTGCGGGAAAGATTGTCCAGACAGGGTATGAAACAACCATTAAAGGTGTTTCTTTTTCATTGCAAAAGATTGAAATTCAAGCCAAAGATGGCAAAATGGGCTAAGGAGAAATATCTTGAGTAACTATACAAAAACCACCAATTTCGCTAGTAAAGACAATTTGTCTCCTGGCAATCCTTTAAAGATTGTCAAAGGTGCTGAGATTGATACAGAGTTCAATAACATTCAGACTGCTGTTGGAACTAAAACAGACAATGCTTCTGCCAATATTACTGGTGGCTCAATTACTGGCATCACAGACTTAGCGGTTGCTGATGGTGGTACTGGTGCTTCTACGGCTACTGCTGCTCTGAATAATCTCTTGCCTAGCCAAACAGGTAACGCAAACAAGTATCTCCAAACTGATGGCACAAATGCCACATGGGATGCAGTAAGCCTTTCTACTGCCGACATTACAGGCACTTTGCCCGTTGCAAATGGTGGTACTGGCGTAACTTCATCAACAGGTACAGGTTCTGTTGTTCTGTCAAACAGTCCTACTTTGGTGACTCCTGCATTAGGAACTCCTGCTTCTGGTACGGCAACTAACCTAACTGGTTTGCCGATCTCAACTGGTGTAAGCGGTTTGGGTACTGGTGTAGCTACTTTCTTGGGTACTCCATCATCTGCCAATCTAGCTTCTGCCGTTACTGATGAAACTGGTTCAGGTGCTTTGGTGTTTGCCAATAGCCCAACTTTGGTTACTCCTGCTCTGGGAACGCCATCTGCTTTGGTTGGCACAAACATCACAGGCACTGCCTCTGGTTTGACAGCAGGTAGTGTCACAACTAACGCTAACCTTACTGGTGCAGTCACTTCTGTTGGCAATGCAACATCTTTGGGTTCATTTAGTTCCTCCAATCTTGCGGGTGCTTTGACAGATGAAACAGGTTCAGGATCAGCAGTATTTGCTACTTCACCTACATTGGTGACTCCTATCCTTGGAACACCTACTAGCGCAACTTTAACGAACGCTACAGGGCTTCCAATCTCTACTGGTGTGTCAGGTCTAGGAACTGGCGTAGCAACGGCTCTAGCGGTCAATACAGGCTCTTCTGGTGCGGTTGTTGTCAATGGTGGTGCTTTGGGTACTCCTTCAGGCGGTACTGCAACCAACTTAACTGGTTTGCCTCTGTCTACTGGTGTAACAGGAACTCTCCCTGTCGCCAATGGTGGTACAGGACAGACAAGCTACACAGATGGTCAACTGTTAATTGGTAATAGCACAGGAAACACGCTAACCAAAGCAACATTGACTGCGGGTACAAACATCACAATTACCAATGCTGCGGGTGCGATTACGATTGCTGCTTCTGGTGGCGGTGGATCAGGCGATGTTGTTGGCCCTGCATCTTCTACAGACAATGCTTTAGCCCGTTTTGACACAACCACAGGTAAGTTGCTTCAGAACTCTGTTGGCATCTTGAGTGATACAGGAGCTATTTCTGGTTTGACAGACATCTCTGCTTCAGGCTCTGTAACCCTCTCAGGAGGCACAGCCAACGGAGTAACCTATCTCAATGGTTCAAAGGTTCTGACAAGTGGCTCTGCGCTTACTTTTGATGGGACAGATTTGAAATTTGCTTCTGGGTCTGGTTTGTTTACAAATACATCAGATGGAAGTGATACTGGAACATTAGCAATTGGTGGTGGCGGTGCAAATTCAAGCGCCCGTGGTGGTGTTATTGAGTTTTATGGAAATGAAAACGCATCTGCTGGTGTTGTTGACATAACAAGCGGAAATGTAGCAAATAGTTATGTTCGTATCCAAGGGCGGTCATCTACCAGTTATGTTCGTTTTGATATAAATGCTTCAGAACAAATGCGCCTCAACTCAACAGGGTTGGGTATTGGTACAAGCACTATTGGTACAAAATTAGTTGTTGCTGGTACTGGTCAATTATTAGTTGGTACTGCATACAACGTTGGTGATATTACTAATTCTGCCCAATCACTTGGAGTCAGAATAGGTTATGACACATCTGCTGGTGGCGTAATTGCATCTTCTGGTGTAAGTAAACCAATAGCATTTTGGCAATATCAAGGTGCTAATTATGCGGAATCCGCTAGGTTTGACTCTAGCGGTAACTTGCTAGTGAATACTACTAGTGCTGCCGCAAAAATCTATGCTGTTGGTGGCGCTTCTCAACAAGCAATTAGAGGTGACCAATCAAACGCAGGTGTTGCCGCTATTTACGGCACAAGTTCTGTTAATGGCTCAACAGGTTATTGTGCTTATTTCACAAACTCTGGTTCTAGCACAGGTCTTTACATTTCCAACACAGCGGCTTGGCAGTCAACTTCTGACGCAAGATTAAAAACTGATGTTAAAGATTTGGATTCAACTGCCAAACTGTTGCAACTGCGTCCTGTTGATTACCTTTGGAAATCTCAAGAAACATCTGACGAGCCAACAAAACGAAATTTAGGTTTTATTGCTCAAGAAGTTCAAGAAGTATTCCCAGAACTTGTTGGCGTATCTCCTGACGGAATGTTCAGCGTGGAATACACAGGATTGATTGCACCACTTGTCAAAGCCATTCAAGAACAACAAGCAATCATTGAATCCCTCAAGGCACGTTTGGATGCCGCTAATCTTTAAGGACTAACATGACTACACAATGGAAAATTACTCAAACTGACTATCAAACTTCTGATGGTTTCATTTCCTGTGCGCACTGGACTGCAACTGCGGTTGATGGGGACTACACGGCTTCCATCTACTCCACAGCATCTTGGCAAGCAGGAACACCGACAATCCCCTATGCCTCAGTTACTGAAGCAGAGGTTTTAAATTGGGTTTGGGAATCGGTTGATAAACAAGCTACAGAAGATGCTCTGGCTGCTCAGATTGCTTTGCAGAAAGCACCAGTAACGGCTTCTGGAACACCTTGGGGTCAAGCATGAAGCTAGAACTAGACGTTAACGAGATTAACTTTGTATTGCAGACTCTTGGTGAATTGCCAAGCAAGTCAGGCGTTTGGCCTCTGATTCTTAAAATCAAAGAACAGGCTGAAGCGCAAGTTCCTAAAGAAGCGGAGTAAACATCATGGCAATAACAAGTCGACAAATTATAGATTTCTTGCTTGCTAATCCAGGCATGAGTGATGCCGACATTGTTGCGGCTATGGAAACTTACAAGATTTCTCCTGCTCAAATGGCTGAAGCTGTTGGGCTGAAAGAGGGTGAAGTTGCGGCTCGTGCTGCGGCAGTTATTCCTAATGGACAGACTGTTACCCTTGGCGATACTGTTGTTCAGCCTGTTTACCAAGTAAGTGGTTCTGGAATGGATCAACAGGTTGGTGGTATTGAGAATGTTATTACCTACAAAGCTACTGATAACAGGGCTGGTGGAGCGTATACCCAATACACACCTACTGGTCAAGTAGAGCAAACTGGCACTCAACAAGAAGTTAAAAGTGGTCTAAAAGAGTTTGCATTGGGTGCAGGTTTACTCTTTGGTTTGCCAACCTTATTAAATGCGGGTGCAGTTGGCGCACCTGCAATAGGTAATGGTGCTTTCTTAGGTGAGGGCGTTGCTTCGGGAGTACCTGCATTTGATGCGGCTTTTACATCAGCGGGTGGAGTATTTAATCCTGCCTTTGGTTTACCTGTTGGTAATGGCGCATTCTTGGGTGAAGGTGTCCCAACTGGAATACCAGCATCTGACGCGGCTTTGGCTAACGCTACTGTTGGTTCAACTGGTTCAACAGGTTTGTTGACAGGAGCTACCACAGGAGCTACTACAGGTGCAACTACTGCTGCTACGACAGGGGCAACGACAGGAGCAACTACTGCCGCCACAACTGCGGCTACAACTGGTGCAACCACAGCGGCTACAACTGCCGCTACTACTGCGGCTACTGCTGCAGCTACAGGTCTTACAACAACTCAAGTAGCTGACTTAGTTAAAACAGGCTTAACAACTGCTCAAATTGCTCAATTGTTTTCAGCAGGAGCAACAACTGCGTCAGGTCTTTTGCAACAACAGACTTCTAAAGAAGCGGCTGACAAAGCAAGGGCGATGATTGATACTGAGACTGCTGCGGCTAAAGCGGCTGCTCAGTTTAGACCTATTGGAATGACCACTCGGTTTGGCTCATCTCAGTTTGTGGTCGATCCAGTAACAGGTCGATTAACAAGCGCAGGATATACGCTAAGTCCTGAAGCTAAAGCGGCTCAAGATAGGTTTGTCAAACTAGCTGAAACTGGTATTCAACAAGCAGAAGGCGCTCAGAAAGCCTTTGAGCCACTACAAACAGGCGCTCAGAGTTTGTTTAAACTTGGTCAAGGCTATCTTGCTGAAAAGCCTGAAACTGTTGCTCAGAACTATCTCAATCAACAGATGGCTTTGTTAAAGCCTGGTCGTGAGTTGGAACTAGCTAATCTGCAAAACAAATTGCAACAACAAGGTCGTGGCGGTTTATCTGTTGCTCAAGGTGGTGCTTTGGGTGCTACTACTCCTGAACTACAGGCATTGTTTAACGCTCGTGCGCAACAAGAAGCTCAATTGGCGGCTAATGCTCAACAGGCAGGTCAACAACAGGTCGCTTTCGGTGCGGGATTGCTTGGTACTGGCGCACAAACTATGGGTCAGTACTATGCGGGTCAGCAAGGGGCTTATGCTCCTTATACGACTGCTATGGGGCAGATTACAGGTCTTGAGGCTTTGGGACAACAACCTTTCACAATGAGTACAGGTCTTGGACAACAAGTATCTCAAGCAGGTGCTAATGTTGGTCAATTAGGGCTTCGTGGTGCTGAACAAAGTGTTGCCTTGGCAACTGGTAGAGCTGCAACAACTAATCCTTATGCCACATTATTAGGTGGTGTTGGCTCTTCTGATGCCTTTAGTCAGGCAGTTGGTGGATTGTTTGGTACAACAACACCAGTAAACGCATTAGATTTTGGTGCGTATGGAACAGGCGATGCTGGTTTTCAGAAAATGCTTGCTGACATTTACGGATAAGGAAACATCATGGCAGAAAATATCGTAGCGGGTTTGTTTGGACTAACCCCACAAATGTATGGTGAGCAACAACGTAGAAGTGCTTTGCAAGAAGGTATTACCCTTGCCCAACTAGACCCTGCTTCTCGTGGTGCAGCAATGACCTATGCGGGTGCTAGAGGTCTTGGTAATGCTATTGGTGGTGCTTTTGGTGTAGAAGACCCACAACTTCAGCGCATTACTCAACGTCAGCAATTGCTTGGCATGATTGACCCAAGCAATCCGGACTCATACATTCAAGCTGCTCAAATGGCATTGCAAAGTGGTGATGCAGAGGCTGCTTATGCTTTGCGTGAGCAAGGTACGCAAGCTCGTATGCAAGCCATGAAGAATGAGGATTATTTGGCTCAACGTGGTCAAAGAATGCAAGCTCAAGGACTTGATGCTCTTGCTCAAAACTTAGTAACACAACTGAAAAACCCAGATGGTAGCGTCAATGAAGAGGTGAAGAATAGACTGTTGTCATTCCCACAAGGACAGGCGGCAATCTCTCAGTTGGCTAAAGTTATTCCTGATCTCCGCAGGATTGGTGCAATGGGTGTTCCAGAAGACAATCCATTCAAGGTGTTTATTGACGATGAAACCATCCCAAAGAATGTTAAAACACTTGCAACACAATATTCAACAAGTCTTACCAAAGGTATTCTTGATCCCGAAAAAGCTGATGTTAAAGTAAAAGAGTTGAGCGAAATGACTCAACGAATCAATCAATTTGAGCAAAATCAAGCTACGATTAAAACTCAACAAGAACAATTGAATGCTTTTAAATCACAAGGATTGGCAAATACTCAGCAGTCATTGGCTATTCAAAATGCCCAATTAAGGTTGCAAGAGCAGAATAATCAGTTCCAACAACAAATGAAGTTGGATAAGGCAAAACGTGATGAAGAAATTGCTAGAACTAAGCCATTGCCAAGTTATCTTGCAAAAGATGAAGAAGCAGATTATGGGACTGCAACTGCTGCAACAAATTTAGCATCTGATGCTAACAACTTCATCAATAGAATCAAGTCTGGCGAGATCAAGTTTGGTTTAAAAGATAGAGCAAGTATCAGAGCAAGGCAATTAGTTGGATCAAATGATCCTGATGTTCTTGCAAGGGAAGATTATGATAAGTTCTTGAAGGTATTGACCAATGAGAGTTTGCGTTTAAACAAAGGAACACAAACCGAAGGTGATGCGGTAAGGGCGGCAAAAGAACTTGAAAGTTCAGAGTCCCCTCAAGCGGCAGCAGCGGCAATGAGACGTTTGGTTGACATCAATGTACGTCGTACTCAGAACGCTGCTGATGATGTATTAAGACGTAGAAAGAATGCTAATTTCCCTGAACCAGAACGTGCAATTGAAGTTCCTAAATTTGATGTTCAAATTATTGACAATGCTGACTATCAAAGGTTTCTGAAGAACCCCAAGTTCCCATCGGGAACAGTATTCGTTGACCCCGAAGGACAAAGAAGGACAAAACCATAATGGCTGATTACAAAGATGCACCCATTGCTGACCAACCACAGGCATTTAAATCAGTCCTTGGTTCGCCTGTAGAGTACTCAGGTTTAGCCGAGACTGCTAGGTCTGTTGGTCAAGGCTTGACCTTTGGAACGCTTGATGAAATTGAGGCGGCACTTAGAACTGGCTCGATTAGTGGGCCAGAGTATGAGCGTCAACGCAACATTTTGCGTGAACAACAAAAACAGTTCGGCATGGATATGCCAATTGTTAAAACAAGTGCAGAAATTGGTGGCAGTTTAATTGCTCCTCTAGGCATTGCTAGACAAGTTGCAAAACTTGCCCCTGCCACTCAAGCATTGATTACAGGCCAAACTGTGCCAGGTCAAATTGCTCGTGGTACTGGAATTGGTGCAGTTACGGGTGCGGCTTCCGGTTATGGTTTTGCTGAGAAAGATGAAGGATCAGAAACCGCAATGGGTGGCGTATTTGGCGGTTTGTTAGGCGGTTCTGTGCCTATTGTTGTTAAGGGTGCAGGAACTCTAATTAAGAACGTCTTGAATTCTGCGGGCATTGGCGATCAAGAAGCTGCAGCATCAAAGATGTTGGCAAACTACCTTAAGAAAGACAATCTTTCTCCAACAGAAGCACAACAAGCATTAGATGAATTGCGTAAGATTGGTGTTCCTAATCCGGTCATTGCTGACTTAGGTAAAAGCCTGAACGACTTAGCCTATAGCGCATACACAGTTCAATCTGCTGCCAAGGGTACTACAAAAGAATTCCTTGAAAATCGACTTATTGACCAACCTAATGACATAGTAAAAGGCTTGGTTGAAAAGGCTGGTTTGGCTAAAAACGTCAATGGTTTTGAGTATCTTGAGGCATTGACTGCAAATCAATCACGACTTGCTTCTCAAGCATACCCAGAAGCCTATAGCAAAGCCATCAATGCTGTGCCATTTAGAAAGTTCATTGACAGAGATGTCTTTACTAAAGCCTATGGAGAAGCGGTTAAAAGGGCAGATGTTTATGGTCAAAAACTGCCAGACCTTGCTTCTATTCGCAATGCTCAATCAGTTCCTACTGATGTTTTGCATCAAATCAAAATGGGACTTGACCGCATTGTTGATGCTGAAACAGACAACATAACAAAAAAGATGTCTGGCTATGGAAGTGATGTCGTTAAAGTAAAGAACGAATTTAATGATCTCATTAAGTCACTCAATCCTGAATACAAGAAAGCCAATGCGGAATTTGCTGATGCAGAGCGCATTAAAAACGCTTTCAAGATGGGTCAAGACTATCAGAAACTTAACCCCGCAGAAGCCGCATCTAAGATCAAAAAACTGACCTCTGATGAGAAAGAGGCATTTCGTTTAGGTGTGATGGCTGATGTCAACGAGCGACTTGGAAACTTCAAGGGCGGTGATTTCACTAAGCAAATCTTTAAATCAGAGAATCAAAAGCTCTTGTTAAGAAATGCTTTCCCAGATCAAGCCTCCTACAATGAGTTTTCTCAATACGTCAAAGGTTTAAACCGCCAGGCTGAAACCAAGCAACGTGTTCTTGGTGGCTCTCGAACAGATGAAAACAAAGCGGTGCGTGAGGAGGCAAGCCTTTTGGGTTCTCTTGCACAAGCAAGTGCTTCTGGCGATCTTGTTAGTCTTTTGCGTTCTGGAGCATCAGCTCTAACATCAAGAGCAAAAGGCATAAGCAGTGAGAGTTCAGAGGCTCTGCAAAAACGATTGTTTACTGTTGATCCTGTAGAGCAGACTGCAATCTTGCGAGAACTAAACAAAAGAGCGCAAAGACCTAAAACTGGATTGCTAACTGGTGCTGCGGCTGTTGGAAGCGCAACAGGTATTCTAGGAGATTGACATGAAAGATTGGGTTGAAGCAATCATTGCTTCGGCCTGCGTTGCTTGCTTTGTCATCTTTTGTAGCTACATTATTGTTTGGGCGTATCCGTGAGATGGCTACTAGTGCTATCAGTGTTGTTTACATTGGTAGTATCTAGTAAAGAAAAAACTGAATACAGATGTGTTAGATGGGCATGGACAGGAGATGTCTATAACCGAAAAGTAGTATGCCTTGAGTGGCAAAAGGTAGATAAGAGATGATTCCCATCGATCCTCTAACCGCATTAGCTGGCATACAGTCAGCAATTAGCATGGTCAAGAAGGCAGCTAATGTTGCCAATGACCTAGGCTCACTTGCGCCCATGATTGGTAAGCTATTTGACGCTAAGTCTGTAGCTACAAAAGCAATGCTTCAGGCTAAACAGTCTGGCAAAGGCTCAAACATGGGGACTGCCTTGCAGATTGAGATGGCTTTAGAACAGGCCAGAGCGTTTGAGGAAGAGCTAAAGATGCTCTTCATGCAGACAGGCAAGATTGATGTCTGGAACAAGATTAAAGCCCGTCAAGCAGAGATGGACTTGGCAGATGCTAAAGAGATAAGTGCTTTAAAGAAAGCAGAGAAAGAAGCTAAACAGAAAGAGCAAGAACAACTAGAGATTGGCTTGGCAATAGGTGGAATATTCTTTGTTTTGTTTCTAGTCTTTGTTGGCGTAAATGAGTTGATGACATTCTGTGAAGCAACAAGAAGGTGTGGTCGGTGAATGAGTATCAAAAGACCTTTGACCTATGCCTAAAGATATTCGTTTACGGGGTAGTGGCTTTGTATTTCTTGGGTTTTCTAAAGTTCCTTCCTGATGATCTGTCGGACAGAATTGTTAATCTTTTACTTGGAAAGGTTGGATTGGGCAAATGAGAATCACCACTTACCAACAGAATGCTCAAATGTTGTCAGAGGCTCACCGAGTGATCCACCAACAGAATATGAAGCGTCTGGCAGAGTTAACCCAACAGGCTCAACAACAACAGAAAGCCCAAGAGATTAAGACTCAGTGGGCTAAAGTGGATGTTAAGGTATGAGATACATATTGGTTCTTTTACTGTTAACTGGTTGCAAAGACGTTTACAGGTATCCTTGCCAGAATCCTGATAACTTTCATGCACCTGATTGCCAAAAGCCTAAATGCTTGTTTACCCAGATGTGTCCTGAATACTTAGTAGCCCCAATCTTGGAGAAAAAGGTCAATGATGTCCAACCAGAAACCAAACCTAACAACTGAAGAATTTGAAGTTCGTGTGTGGGGTTTTGTGGTCATTGTGGTCACTTGCATCCTGTGCGTCATTGTCATTGCACTTCTTTATTCTGTTACTTTTGTAACACAGCCCATCAAAAGCATGGCCCCGATTGACATGGCCTATACCAAAATGCTGAATGACATTGTTCTTTTAATTGTTGGCGGTATCGGTGGGGTAATGACTAAAAGGGCGGCAGGTGCGGCTTCTAAGATGTTTAACCCTCCAACGCAACCAATGTGTCAACCAATGGGCTATCAAGGTTCTCAGGGCGGTTTTAACCCTTCCTATGCCCCTTCTGGCGGTCTAAACACATGGACTTCACCTTCTGGTGCTATGCCAGCATGGGTGAATCCTCCTTTGGATGAATCTTGGACACCTGGCCCTCCTCCGACAACTCCACCTGACCACCTAGAAGATGACCAAGAGCGTGAAGAATTGGCTCAAGCAAGAAAAGAGGCTGAATAATGTTTGGCATACCTTTACCCTACCTTGCTTTAGCTATTGCCATTGCTTTGTTTGGCAGTTACCGAGGTGGATACCATTTTGGATGGGAAGACCGAGACAATGACATGAAGATTGCCATTGCCCAAAAGAATGAAGAATCTCGTAAAACAGAACAGCAACTGAACGAACAAATCAACCAAAACGCTACTAAATTATTGGAGGCTACCAATGCTATCAATCAAAAGACTTCTGCCCTTGCTGTTGCCAATCGTGCTGGCAAGCTGCGCCTCTGCCCCACCAGTTACGTACAAGCCCCCACAAATACCGCCTCTGCCCCCACAAATACAGAAGCAACCCGTGAACCTGACAGACAGGCTAATGAACCTTCTGATGCCGAAAGAGCAACCATCGAAGCCATCGCAGAAATAGTCGCCCAAGGTGATAAGAATACTGTTGCTTTAAATGCCTGTGTGGACTCGTATAACCAAATGAGAGATTTACTAAATGGTAACAAGTGAACAATTAGCTAGATTACATATTGGTAATCAATGGTTAGATGCCCTGAATGCCACTTTTGAGCGTTTTGACATTATGAATCCACTTAGAAAAGCGGCTTTCATTGGTCAATGTGGGCATGAATGTGGGAACTTCAGGATGCTAGAAGAGGGTTTGTCATACTCTGCGGCTGGTCTAATGAAGACATGGCCTAAACGCTTTGATGCTGCCAAGGCACAAATATGCGCTAGAAACCCTAAGTTGATTGCCAATACTGTTTACTCTAATCGCATGGGGAACAGGGATGAGGCTTCTGGTGATGGGTATCGTTTCCGAGGCAGGGGTTGCATCCAGCTAACTGGCTCTAGCTCGTATTTCCACGCAGGCAAGGCGCTGGGTGTTGACTTCTGGGCAGACCCTGATCTTGTCGCTACACCTCAGTACGCCGCCCTGACTGCGGGTTGGTTTTGGGACACCCATAAACTCAACCAGTATGCAGACTCCCAAGATTACAAAACTTTAACCAAAAAAATCAATGGTGGCTTTATTGGCTTGGAAGACCGGATCAAACACATTAACCATGCTTTAGAGGTTCTTACTTAAGTCTCTATAAGCCTCAAGCGCCGTCTTCAGGTCACACTCAAGCTGTTGAATGCGGTCATCTTGTTCGCACAGTTTGACGTAGCACTCCCCTGCAAAATCAACCAAGCTCTCGCGCTCCCAAATATCAAACTTGGGCATTTGAATTTGGCGCTTACGCCAGCCACTTTGGTTAGTCATTGACTTCTTTCTTTGAAGGCGCATCCAGTTCACGGCGGTAATACTTGGCAGGCATCTTGGCGTTCTTATCCAACTGCTTACGCAGCCACTCAGCGCCGCCGAGTTCTTGTAGGATCATCCAATGTCTATCTGACATTCGGACTTGTCTTCCCAATAGGGGTTCAGGTGGTTTCGGTCTTGGCATTTTGTCTTAGGTGTTTACCAGTTATTCGTCTGACCCAACAGAGTTGGCAGTTCCATTTTGCGCCCATATCAACACCACCCTCTGGTGGCTTGTCTGCTTGGCACTTAGTGCAAAACTTTAGCTTATGCACAGGATTGACTAGGCCCATTTGAATCGGAGGCATCATCAGCGCACTCTCCGAAGTGGCACATCCATGACACGCTCGGGCGGTGGGGGTGGCATACCCTCACTAGGAGGTGTCCAACCATGCTTGCGCCAGAGGGTTTGAACGTCTGATCCTGACTCCCATTTGAAGTCTTTTAGAGGGACTGATGGGTAACTAATCTTTGAATATGGTGGTTTTTCTAACATGATGTCTCCTTAAAAAGGGATTTGATCCCATTCCCAATGTTCGCACTCAACTGTGCCAGTAATCCACTCTAGCGGTGGTTTTGCTCCAAACTGCTTACAAATGCCTGTCTCAAAATTATTACATTGTTGGCAGTTGATTCTGATTGTATTGATCTGTTTGACCTGACTGTCCAAATGCCTCTTGATTGCGTTTATTTCAATTAAATTCATAGTCTTTGACCTCTGTGTATTTTCCATTTTTACGGGTTGCGATCCTAACTGGCTCTTCAATGTTTTTAAACTCAAGCCACTCAAGCGCTTCTTGTGTGCCTGATGGCATAGACTTATTCTCCCTTCGCATCCACCAGTTCTCGGCCTTTTGCCTAGCATAGCCAATGTGACTAAAACAAACCCATTCAGTCGCAACCCGAAGCAGGCCAGCGTAGTAGTCAACTCTCAATGAGTCTGGTTTGCCTTCCTTTCGGTGCAGGCCGTAGTCAACTCGGGTTACATCGTGCCAAATCAGTTCTGAGATGCTTGCCTGATTCGACAAGAGCGCTGCCAATGAAACCCTTGCATCAATTGGTTTAGCCTCTTCTTCTCGGATTTGACCACCGCAATGAATGCAGACAAGAGCTGCGGGTGCATTGCGTTCACCGCAGTCTGGGCAGATGCTGTAGGGCGCTTCCTGTGGGCCTGACCTCTTCTTAGCCCTGCCTTGGATAGTATCCACTGGCCCAAGGCGCTCAACTGTGTCGGTGAAGTCAAGCACCAGGCAATCTGTCTTGCCGTCTGCAATTCGAGTACCCCTGCCCATGCCCTGCACATAAAGCACTGGCGACTTGGTTGGCCTGCACCAAATAATGCAGTCTACGTCTGGTACATCAAAGCCAACTGAGAGCGCCAAGACAGTTACCAAGCAGTGAATCTCGCCATCCCTAAACTGAGCAATCAGGTCTTCGCGCTCCTGCTTGGGGGTTTCACCACAGACAACGGCGCTTGCGACTCCAAGCGCGTTTAGCTTTTCTGAGAGGCTTTCAGCGTTTTTGACACTCGGTGTAAAGGCAATCCATTTCTTGCGCTCTGAGGCGATTTTGGAGGCTTCTGTGGCTACTTTGGAAAGGTATTTTTCAACCTCGCGGGAAAGTTCGCCAACTTTGTAGTCGCCATTGGCTATGCCAACATTGCTTGCATCGATGCGGGTTTCAATGTGATCCGGCGGGACAAGTGGGGCAATGAACTTGGCATCAAGCAATTCGCGCATGGACACTCGGCTTGCAATGCCTGTGAACAATGGCTCATCCCCATCGGTCAGCCAAACGCCATTGCCCCTAAAAGGAGTAGCGGTCATGCCAACAGTCCTGAACTCGCAAAGTTCGCCTAACTTGGACAAGAAGGTGCGGTACATCCCTGCATCCCCTGCCTTCTGGCTCACCAGATGAGCCTCATCAATCACCACAGCCTTGATATTACCAAGCAGGTGGGATGCCTTGTGGATGCTTCCAATGGTGGCAACAATCACATCTGCTTGATGTTGCTTCTTGCCCAAGCTGGCGCTGACAAACCCAACGCTGATATTTGGGGGAAGCAAGGCTCTGAGCTTGGCAGCGTTCTGCTCGGCAAGTTCCTTGGATGGCACAAGCACTACAGTTCGAGGGTGAAACAGAGGCCATTGATCCCACATTTGGCGAACAATCTCAGCGCAGATCACAGACTTGCCTGCGGCGGTGGGTAGCACCAAAAGAGGGATGTCGTGATCCTCTTGATGCTTTGTCCACCAAGCAAACAGGTCTGTAACTGCGCGAGACTGATACTCACGAAGGATCAAGTTCGCGCTCCTCAAGCATGACATCTGCTAATTTATAAGCATCTCGCGCTAGGTCATAAACATTGGGCTGACTTTGGTGAAGCAGGCCAATGACCGCTTGGGCGGCAAAATAGTCTCTCAATGTAATGTTGTCAATTGGTGGGGTTGTCATACGAACCTTGCATTATGTTGTTTACGCAGATCAAGGGCAAACTCATCCACCAAGGCGGTCTTGTCTGTGCAGGCATGGATTTCTGCGCTACTGATGTGATCAAAGTTTTTGTCTGGATCGCCATTGATAAACTGTTTGCCATCTGCCATTTTGTAGATCACATTGTCGCTTTGGTCAAGGTCAACTGGATGGCCTGTTTTAGCAAGCAAGATGGGAATATATCGATGATCATTGCAACCTTTTCGTTGCATTCCTTCTGACAAAACTGTGCTGTGTGAGGCGCATGACCAAACTGCATTGCCGCCCAATTCGGGCGTGGCGTGAACGCATGAACGGCAGGTTGGCATGGGGACATCTGTGCCGTGGCAGATCGCCTGGTAGTCGCAGAACTTACACTCAAACCATGTTGGATCGGTAGACACTCCAACTGGTGGCTCGGGCGCGGTGATCACAGCCATAGCCTTGTCAACCAGTGCTTGTGCCTCTTGTTTGTTGTACTCTAGGCGCTCAGTGTAGATGTCATCGTTGTCTTTGTTCACCACAAAGTAAAGTGCCCTGCGGCATCCATCTTCCCCAAACTGATCGATGCTCCACTTCATGTATATTTGCATCTGCGCGTAGTGTTCGGGCTTGGCCTTCTTTACGCCATTTTTCTGCATATCTTTAAACATCTTGTCAGATGCGGTCTTGATCTCCAACAAGTGCGGAGACTTCGGCGCTTGCGGCAGGCCCGTGATGATGCCGTCCGCATTGCCCTGAAAGTGGTGACCAGTTGCGGGTTCGGTGAATGACCACTGCTTGCCCGTAGTGGGGTTGATTTGGTAGACAGTGCAACCAATGGCTGCCAAGTCTGCATAAACCCTTGGCTCTTGCAAGTGACCAGACTGAAAGACTCGGTAAAGCCTACCAGAGAACTGAGCAGGCTTAGACCACCGAAAAGAGTACCAATGTTGGCGCAGACAGGGCTTGCCAATGCTTGACGCACCAAGGTAGGGGCGTTGTAACTCTGAGCCAAACTTTGCCTTGTAGAAGGCAAAGATGGCATCAGCCACAGGATCAGAAACTGATTGTGGAAGTAAAGCCATTATTT
>Ga0247723_1000870_pt1 | contig 19005 bp, 25 predicted proteins | sample MSEWelMarce5H_FC_FD_189079 | JGI IMG/M metagenome (GOLD analysis project Ga0247723, IMG submission 189079) | Subsurface sediment microbial communities from gas well in West Virginia, United States - MSEEL Well Study Marcellus 5H_FC | ecosystem: Environmental > Terrestrial > Deep subsurface >... | reverse complement strand
CCGTTAACCAGACGGTCCTCAACTTTATGGTTTGCAGCCCAAGACGCATTGCGGTTTAACCAAAGGAAGAGTCTCGCAGCTAACCGCAGCAGGGATGCCGCTAACCTCCCCAGAAGAAGCAGACGCTTGGAGGGGATCGCGCAAAGGGATCGGCGGTAGACCATCGACCCTGCAACGGATGGCTGCTATCCAGCAGCAACCAGCACCAGAACTCGCAGGGGGACCGTACAGACCTCCCGAAGCATCTGCCGCAATCAATGCTGCACTTGCAACCGAAGACTCTCCGCAGGGAGCGTATGAGCGGCAAAAGAAAATCGAGCGAGCCGCTTATGATCTAGCAGTTGAAGCCCTACAGTCTCGGTCCCTCGATGCTGGCAGAATGGTCTCAGTACACGCGACCGCAGCAAAGAATCTTATCTCCAGTCGAGATGACGTACTAGCTCAGTCCGAGAAGGAGAGAACGCTGGTCTCCGGTGCTTGGGTTAAGAAGGCAATGCAGGAACACGATGGAGCAGTGTCCCAACTCCTGAAGTCGATGCCAAAACAGCTATCCGGTCGCATTGCTCCGCACGACCCAGAACACGCAGAGCGCGAGTTGGAGCGTTGGGTTCAAGAAGTATGTCTCAAAACTCTGCATCAAACGGACCCGTGGAAATCTTAAACTGTCAAAAGCCAGCGGGAATCGAATCGCTTCGCCAGAACCGAATCGCGATCAAAGCTATCGAGCGTCAGACCGGCTTAGAGTTCCTGTCGATATCAGACCAAGAGCCTTCCCGCATTGATGGCTTCATCTTCGATCCGGCTAAAGGGATCATCACGGGAATCTATGAGGTCAAAACTCGCAGCTACGGTCTCCACAAGCTCCAGACCACATTCGGAAACGAATGGATGATCTCTTGGTCTAAGATCCAAGCGGCTCTTGAGGTTACCAGACGCACAAAGCTCCCGTTCTACGGAGTGCTGCATCTGCTGGATGATAACATTGTTATGATGGTTGAGATCTTCAACCGCAATGCGTCTTGGGCTGCAAACCATAAAGTTGAGGACCGTCTGGTTAACGGTATCAAAGATCGCATGGCGTTAATCAATATGGCTACCGCTATGCAATATAAGATGAACCAACTATTCTAATGACAGATCTTGAGCTAGAGATCCTAGAGTTCCGCCGGCAACTCTGGCGACCGACTCCACGGCAGTCTGTTGTCGAGTGGGCTGAGACTAATCTTACACTGAGTCAACGGCAGACCGAGCATCCCGGCCCATTCTCTACCGCTGTCAGACCATATTGCAGAGAGCCGCTTGAGAGTTGGAAAGATCCTGCGGTCTCGGAGGTCACGTTGTGTTGGGGATCTCAGACCAGTAAGACAACAACGCTGATGGCCGGTCTCGCTTGGTCCATCGACGTAGAGCCATCTCCTGCGCTGTGGCTGATGCCGAGCGAGAACTTAGCGCGGTCTTTCTCCAAGTCTCGCTGGCTCCCAATGCTGGAAGACTCACCGGCAATGATTGCGCGGTTTCCTACGGACAAAGATCAAATCACAAACCTAGAACAGCAATTCGACCGCTGCACTTTGACGTTTGTAGGGAGCAACTCACCAGCAAATCTAGCGTCTCGTCCCGTCAGAATCCTAGTTGCAGATGAGGTGGACAAATTCGCTGATGCTACGGCTAAAGAAGCTGACGCTCTGGATCTTGCCGAGCAGCGGCTCAAAGCGTTCAGTAGCTCTAAAGCGTTCTTTACAAGCACTCCCACAACCTCAGAGGGGAGAATTTGGCAGAGATATCTACGAGGAGACCAGCGGAGGTATTACATCCCCTGCCCATACTGCCGCGAGCATATCAAACTGGAGTGGCGACAAGTCACTTGGGAAAACGAGAAACTGGAAGACGGCAGACCTGACTGGCAGCGCATCCGTACCACCGCTCATTACGTTTGCCAACTCTGTCAGGGGAAGATAAGCGACAGCCAAAAGGTTGCAGGGTTACGGCATGGCAAATGGATCTCGGAAAACAAAGCCAGCCTCCCGAGCGTAAGGTCTTACCACTTGTCGTCTTTGTACTCCCCAGATCGCAAATGCACTTGGGGAAATCTTGCCGTCGCGTTCTTGGAAGCCAAATCCTCAATGATGGGTTTGCAGGGATTTATCAACGGTATGTTAGCGGAACCGTGGGAAAATCAGGAGACTCAACAGGACCGAGTCGAGATTGTATCTGATGCGGGAATCCCTGAAGCCAGACGCTATCTAACCGCTGACGTACAAGCTGCCGCTCCCTTCTTGTGGTGGGTTTGCCGAGAATGGAGCAAAGGCAACTCCCGTCTAGTTGGGGCCGGTCACGCTGACGACTTTGCCGCACTCCGCAGGATTCAACTCCAGTACAACGTCCATGACATGGATGTTGGCGTGGATTCCGGTTACAACACTCAAGCGGTGTACGATGCTTGCGCGGAGTTTTCGCAGAGCAGTGGAAGCCCGATAAACTATCCCTGCGGTCTGCGGTATCCACCAGAGGGAGGTCTTAGAAAGCCAATGTTAATCGGATGGCTACCGATGAAAGGACGCGAGACCGGAGCTAGATTTACATCTAAGAACGGCTCCATCCATCCCTTTGGAATTACAACGTCAACCTCAATGCGGACTGACGCTGTACAACCGTTGTTGGTTTTCGATACCGAGCATATGCGTGAGGTACTCCAGCGGCTCCGTAAGGGAACCGAGACCCATCAATGGAGTGTTTGTAGCCTACCTGCTCCGCTAGACGCTGAAGGAGCCTTTGCGAGCGATTCTGATACCTATTGGAAGCACTTGGACAGCCATCTTCTTAAGCCAACAGCCAACCGCTCCGGTAGGATCAAGCACTTGTGGTTTAAAAGAAACACTCGTTGGCCTGACCATTTGCATGACTGTGAAATCATGCAGTTAGCGATGGTAATGCTGTGGGGAGACCTAACTTCCAGTACCTCGGAAAATTCTAGTGGTTGACAAACTTGGCGGTCTGTTGATAGTCCGCGCAAGTGTTCACATACACAGTAGCAACTAAGCGGAGTTACTTGCGTACGACCTACGCGAGCAAAGCCGCTTTGACACTGCTTGAGGCTTTAACGGCAAAGCTGACTGTTTCCGCTAACTCGATGGAGAGCGGGAATGTGGTCCGCAGTACTTCTAGCTCTGACGTTTCTGTTGAGTTCGCTGAACCCGGTAAAGGGACCGCAGCACCAATTGAGATGCTCCAAATGTGGGAGTCTCTGCTAACGGATTACGATTACGCTGTAACGCTTCTTTCTGGTGATGGGATCGCTAGTCCAACCGATCTCCAGATTTACAACAAGATGCTGACCGCCGTTCTGGTTTCAACCACTCGGTATTATGGGGATTTCACGCAATTCCGTCGTGAAGCCACAACTCGGATGAGCTAATGGGATTCCTTCAAAACATAGCGAACAAGCTGTTTCCCGCTCCCGTTAACAAATACGAAGGAGCCGGTCAGTCGTTGCGTCGTTCGTATCTCGATACCTCCTACACTTCCGCGCGGTTTGATGTTACGAGCGCGACCCGTCAAGCCATCGTTCGCAAGTCTCGCTTTTTTGAACAGAATAACGCTGTACTGAATAGGCTTGGTGATCTGTTTGAGAGCTACACTGTTGGCTCTAGCTTCTCGGTTCAACCAGCTTCTAGCGATAGTGCTTGGAATCTCAAAGCCAAGAAGTGGTTTGATGTCTGGAGCCGTTATCCTGATATCGGTTCTCGGCAGTCGTTCTCTACTTTGATGGGGCAAGCCGCTCGCGGTTGGTTCTATGATGGTGAGTCGTTCCTGCTGCTCACCAAAGGAGAGACCGGCAAACCTCGGTTGCAGCTTATTGAGGCTCAATCCATTGCCACTCCGGTAGGGATGCAAGCAGATGAGACTGTCTTTGATGGCATCCGATTTGATCCTCGTACTGGACGAGCTATTTCTTATTTTATCGGATCGGAAAAAACTCAGGGCAACCTGACCGATGTTCGCTCCATTCCCTCTGACTCGGTTGTTCATATCTACGAACCGAATCGTCCCGGTCAACTCCGAGGTCTTCCGTTTGTCTCCGCTGTCATCAACGATCTCCACGATCTCGATGATCTGCAAAAGCTGGAGATGGAGGCTTGTAAGCTTGGCGCGTCTGTCGCTCAGATTGTTAAGACTGACGCTGGCGAAGTCCAAGCGAGCAACCTCCGCGCTGGAACTGCTGGAGCAAGTGTAAACACCGCCGAGAACTATTACGAACAGGTCTTTGGATCTGGCGTGAAGGTAATGAAGAACGGTGACAGTTTCGAGCAGTTCGCGACCGAGCGTCCCGGTGTAAATATGCGCGAATACTGGCGACAACTGACTGAGAAAGTCTGTGCTGGCGTTGGTATCCCTTACGTTCTTGTTTACCCAGAATCAATGCAGGGAACTGTCTATCGCGGTGCGCTAGATATGTCGTCTGTATGGTTTCGGTCTCGCCATCAAGTTATGGCTTCAGCGGCTCGTCGTATTTACGAGTACGCGATGGAGTACGCGATCAAGAATGATCCTACACTAAACGACGCTCCGAGCGATTGGTACGAAGTATCAATCACCGCTCCACGCAGCCCGAATGTTGACGTTGGCCGTAATTCTGCGGCTCAATTGGCAGAGCTAGAGGCTGGCGTTGTGACTTACGATGAGGTCTACGGAGCGCGTGGTCTCGATTGGCGTTCTGCTTTAGAAGCAAAAGCCCAACAAGCTTTGTTTGTACGTCAACTTGCTGCGAAATACGGCGTTGATGTATCTGAGATTTCGGTGATTCAGAAAGAGCGTCCCGCAACTAGTGTTGCAACTGCTATTGACATTGAAGGCGATCCTTCTGAATCTCCGTCTCCAGTTGCTCCGTCAGAAGGTGGGTCGCAACCTGTTGTTGTAGAGCAGGATGAGATTACCGCTACCGTCAAGAAGACTCGGAAATCAAAAGCCAAGAAAACAGAATGAGTTTTACCAAGAAGTCAGATTGGCTTTACTTCGCTCCGGCAAACGCTGCCGGTGATCCTGCTACCGTTCAGATCTTCGATCAGATTGGCGAAGATTGGTATGGTGGAAGCGGTCTATCTGCAAAGCAGTTTTCCGATGTTCTCAACGAGATTGGCAATGGTCCGCTGCTCGTAGAGATCAACTCTCCCGGCGGAAATGTCTGGGATGGTTTGTCGATCTACAACCAATTGCGCGGTCGCAAAGCTCCGGTGACCACTCGCGTCGTTGGCATTGCGGCTTCTATCGCTTCCATTATCGCTCTTGCCGGTGATCGCGTCGAGATGGCTGATGCTGCTCTGATGATGATCCACGACCCGTCTGGGATGGCTTCCGGTACTTCCGAGGATATGCGGAAAATGGCTGAAGCTTTGGATCAACACGCTGAAGTGTTGGTTGGAGTGTATGCTAAAAAGACTGGACGCTCCGCTGAGTCTATCCGCGCTGCGATGAAAGCAGAGACTTGGTTTACCACCGCTGAGGCTCTGGCTTTTGGTTTGGTGGACAAACCCATCAAACAGCTTGCGATGGCTGCTAAATGGCATCCTCGGGCAGTGACTAAGACCGCTCCTGAGACCGTCAAAAACAACCTCCGTCGAGGGTTAGAGCAATACGATGAAGGTCTTGCTGGTGACGGTCTAGAGCCAGCAACTGTTACCGATGCTAAATCGCTGGTTGCAGGAGAGGCTCCTACCGAAAACAAGATCCGCAAAGCTAACGCTTGGTGGGGACGCAACGACCGATTCTTGGAAGCAGAACCTAATACTCCTGCGGACGTAGCAGCAAACCTCTGGGGAGGTGCTGCTGGACGCGATTGGTTCAACGCTCTGTATGCTCAGATTGAGCGTCAAGAAGAGCAAGAAGAAGAATCTTTAGACGACAAGCTTTCTGCTAATAGCCAAACCGCTAACGGCAAAAATGGCGTGGACTCCACGCCGCAACCAACACAAACCACCGACACACATATGTCTGACACTGCTACTACTGTGACGGCTGCGGCTGCTCCTGCCGCTCCCGTCGATCTGTCCGCGATTCTTGCAAAGCTTACCGCTTTGGAGGCTTCGATCAAGTCTCCCACCGCCGCTCCCGCTCCTGATCCGGTTCGTCCCGTGATTCAGAACTTGGGCAACCCGCTGCTGGAGAAGCATAAGTCTCTCCGCGCTGGTGCAGAGCGTAAGAGTTTCCTCATTGAGAATCATGGTGAGTTGCTGCGCCAGTCCGCGATGATCGCTCCCCAGAACGCGAATACTTTCGCTGCTGGTCTCGTCGTTGATTATCTCGCTGATGCGGTTATCACTGTTGCTGCCACTAAGTTGGCGATGATCGCTGGCTTCACTCGCAACGTTGGCTTGGATAACCTCCGCCCCCGCGCTACCGTTCAGGTCAAGAAGTTTACCACTGGTGATGCGACTGTTGATAACGCTACCAACTTTGAAGATGGTGCTGCTAACCAGTCCACGCTGGCTGCTACCTCGGTGACTGTTAATCAGATCACCAAGAGTTTTACCGTCACTCAGCAGGAGTTGAATCAGGGTTTTGCTATCAGTGACTTGGCTCAGGGTTCCGCTGAGATCTTCGCTCTTGGCATCTCCAAGAAGGTCACCGCTCAGATGACCGCTGCTCTGTTTGGTGCTGGTACTGTCATTGGTACTGCTGCGAACTTTGATTCTAGCGACCTTCCTGCGATCTTGGCTCTTGCCAAGAATTACCGACAGAAGTTGCTTCTGTTGGATGGTGGACACTTGGCCCGTTTGATGTTCTCCGGTCAGTTGACTGCTGCCGCTGGAACTAATCCGTTCCCTGATTCGCGTTATGGTCCGTTGAACAACGGCTATTTCGGCTTTGCGAACATCTTGGAGCAAAACGATTATACTGGTGCTATCGCTAACACTGCTGGCTTCGTTTGTGGTCAGGACGCTATCGCGATTGCGAGCGGCTTGCCGGTTGGAATGATCGCTGGCGAGTTCGTTGAGCAGCGCACTGTTGAGTTGAGCAATGGTCTGTCTGTGTTGCTCTCTGTGTGGTATTCCCGTTCTACCCGCGCTCACATGGCGTCTTACGATATCATGTTCGGTGCGGCTGCTGCGGATACTACGCAAGCTGAGGTTCTGATCACCGCTTAATCCTTAAGGATATGCGCATTGCAACAACCATAGCAGTGGACAAGACTGGCAAAACTAAATTGCTGGCTGGTCCCGAAATTGATGCGACTCTCCAACGCACCAATTTCAACACTGTTTCTGTTCCTGAAGGAGGCAAGCTCATCCTGTGGATACAGGGAGCCTTAGCACCGAAGATTCGTAAGGGTTAACAAACCAAAACTGGGGAGGGTCACTGGACACGCTGGTGACCCTCCCTTTAACCGAAAAACAATTTTATGGCCGTCCAAGCAGACATTTCGACTGAGTATTCAATGGGCCGCGAAGGGTTCGCGCTGGTCACTAGCACCGCCGCTCAGACCGGCAACTGGGCTGGCTTGATTCCTACCGAGCCGACGGTGTTTACTAGCATCACTGGATTTGGAATATCTGGCACTTGGACTTCTAAGACAATCCCTGCTGGATTCCCGCTTGTCGGCAACATCACGGGATTCCAGATTTTATCCGGTAGCGTTGTGGCTTTCCTCGCTCGCAGCTAATGATCTCAATCGGCATAGCACTCAATCGGTTGTTTGCCGGTCAAGCCGGTGGCACTGATGCGCCGGTGCTGCGTCGAGATGTTCTGCGGGAAGACGAGGGCTTCCTGTGGCAGGAAGACGGAACCTCAAAGCTGGTTATTACACTTGGCACTTTCGATTCTCTGTTGCGTGAAGACGCTGGTTTTCTGCAACAGGAAGACCTCTTTAAACTCGCAATCCAATCCAACTGACCTATGGCAGATTCAAAGATTACAGCCCTAACAGCCTTAACGGCTGCCGATCCAGTCAACGATATGTTTCCGGTGGTCGATGTCTCTGACACGACGATGGCAGCATCTGGTACGACTAAGAAGATCAGCGTAAACAACATCCTCGGAGCATCCGGCACCGCCACGCTCGCCTCCGCCACCATCACCGGCGCGGCTACAGTGGGCACGACGCTGGGTGTGACTGGTGTTTCGTCCTTTGCTGCTGGCACAGCGTTGCTTCCCGCTCTTACAAGGACCGGAGACACGAACACCGGCATCTATTATCCTGCGGCAGATACGTTTGCTGTCACTACGGGAGGCACTGAGCGTTATCGTGTGGACTCATCCGGCAATTTGCTGCTGGGAACGACTGCTGCTGCCGGTCGATTGCAAGTCGCTGGATCTGCGGTTGGAGCAGGTATTTTCACTGTCGATAGCGATGTAACTCGCGTCGATATTCAAACCTACAACAAGCCACTATCAATCAATCGCTCAGGAAACGATGTTAACATTTGCGAAAGCTCTGGAAACGTAGGCATTGGCACTGTGGCTGTTGGCACAGGAGGTTGCTTGCAACTCAAGAGCGGCATCACATTCCCCGCCACTCAAGTCGCTTCGTCCGATGCGAACACGCTCGACGATTACGAGGAGGGGACTTGGACGGGGACTCTGACCGGTGGAACGACCAATCCGACGACTCCCGTCACTGCGACTGGGCGATACACTAAAGTCGGTCGATCTGTTACGGTTCAAATCACGTTTTCTGCCGTAAATACAACCGGAGCTTCAGGTCTTATCGGAATCACTGGATTACCGTTTGCAAACAACAGCGTTTCAAATTCAGTAGGGTCAGTCAGTTTGTATTTGATTGCAAACTTCACTGGAAGCCCATTTGCGTCACTCGGAGTTAATGAGTCGTTCATTAACTTTTATTCAAACAATTCAGGTGGTGCTTTTTTAGATGTGACGCACAACGCTGGAACTCCAAGGTTCTTGTCAGTGTCAATCACTTACACCGTCTAATCTTATGCTCACCGAACGCACCATCTTCTCGCTCTGCGAGGTTCTTCCTAACACCACGTTGCAGGTTCGTATGACGAACCAGATAGTGGACGGCGATGTCGTGAAGGCATCGACTTACAATCGGTATTGCCTGACTCCCGGCTCAGACCTTACGGGTCAACCCGAACAGGTTGTCGCGATTGCCAACGCTGTCTGGACTCCTGCCGCGATTACCGCTTACAACGCCAACCTCAAACCCGCTATCCAATGATCGTACCAGTCAACATTGTCGCAGTGCAGGTCAACGCCAACAACTCGCTGTTCGTCACGACCGGAGTTGATTACGACAACAGCGGTTCGATTGTGGGTTCTGAGATTACCTCGCAGTACACGCTCAACCCCGGTGACTCGCTGGAAGGTCAGCCCACCGAGGTGGTGAATATTGCGAATGCGCTGTGGACTCCGGCGGTTGTGGAGGCTTACAAGCTGGCGAATCCGGTGGTTGAAGCCGTTCAGCCTAACGAGTAATGCAAACCGACACTAACAACAGCAGCGGAGTTGGAATCTCTCTAGCGACCGCTGCCGCTGCTGGTGCGGTCTCATTCCTTCCTCAGTTAACTCAGTGGTTCCAGCTTGGGGCCGCTGTTTTAGCCTTTATCGCAGCATCAATCGGTCTGTATAAAACCTTCAAAAAATGAACTGGAAAACTACTCTTGCCGGTGTTGGCGCAATCCTCGTCGCGGTTGGCGGTGCGCTTAAAGCATTGTTTGATGGTGATCCTACAACCAATTTGGATATCGCTGCGACTATTGCTGCTGTGACCATTGGCTTTGGTTTGATCGCTGCCAAAGACGCTGACAAAAAGCCCGAGTGAATTTCATCGAACAGATCGTTACCGCTCTGCTTAAGTGGCTGACTGGCTTTGTTCAAAAACCTCCCACCGTTGAAGATGCAAAACGAGATCCAGACCTCAAAAAGAAGTTGCTGGATCGTATTGCTGACTCTAATCGCTAGTTGCGGCTGTGGGTCTCGCGTGGTTATGGTGCCTCACGGTGAGCCGGTGAGGCTTGCTGAGAGCGTTAAAGCTAAGGTATGGGTCAAAGGAGCAGACGGCGTTTCTGTTCGCTCTCAGAACCGCATAACGCTTCCCGAAGGTTGGTACGCATTGCCTAAAGATTGATATGTCACAACAAGTCATCAACGTTGGATCAACCGCAAACGACAACAACGGTGATACGTTGCGCGGGTCTTGGATCAAAGCGAACGACAACTTTACGGAGTTGTACACCGATATCTCGGGTCTCAATACCGCGACCGCTTACACTCCGACTCTAACAGATTCCGGTGGTGGTAGAACGTACACCGTCACGATCAATTCTGCGCGATATACGGAGATCGGCAATCTGCGTTGGTTTTCTGTTTCACTGTCGGTAACTGCCGCAAGCGGTACGGCTTCCGGCTCCCTGCGATTGAGCATCCCAGATATATCGACTTACGCTGCGGCTGTTGGTGTTCAAGCCAACGGTCTCCACGCAAACGCTAAGACTGAAATTGAAGGTAGCGTAATTGCCGGTCAATCTTACGCTGAGATTGTTCATTACGAAAACGGCAGCACTTCTTCCCTAGCGTCTCACGTTCAGTCTGGATCTACACTAATTGTCACTGGAGTCTACTTCCACGCCGCTTGAACTTAATAGCCACTAGTCTCCAGTTGGGGATGTCTGTGCTACAAAGCGCGATGGGAAACCCGTCGTTCTTGTGGCAGGGAGTGCTGGTGCGCTGTCTCCCCGCTGCGATTACTGACGCGAACTCGGTTATCTCCGGTGGGTTTCAAGATAACGTTCAAGCGCGAGTGCTGGTTAAGTTCTCCGACTGGCGGTTGGCTGACTCAACACTTGTAACCGTTGACGCTTCGGTCTGGTCTTGTGACGTTGGCTCTAACGGTGATCGGCTTTTGCAAGAGAGTGGAAGCTTGCTCCTCCAAGAGAATACAGACCGCTTGCTGTTGACTTTCGGGAAGATGATTCCGGTGGTAGGTCGCCTTCTCACCTACGATGGCCGTCAGATGCGGATTATGTCCGCAAAACGTGATGGCTCTGGAGCTTATTACGCGCTTGAACTTGGCTCTAAAACCAAATGACTCCAACCGTAACAGTCGATACGTCGAGGTTTGATGCGGCTTGGAAGGAGTACCTCCCCAAGACCAAGCGTTCTCTTGCTGATGCCGTCAACGCTCGCACGTTTTTCTTGATGCTGCGGTTGTATTGCTTGTTGCCTCCAAAGTCTCCCCAAGCGGCTCGTAACAAGATTCTCGATTACTTCAACAGACCAGTTGGAGCGGATCGCTTTGACAAGAAGACCGGCAAGAGAGTTGGTAAATCTCGACAGCTACGAGTGGTCCACTTGATCGCTCAAGCTAAAAACGCGAAGGCTGGAAAACCCGGTCTCTACGGTCAAGATATGCGTGACGCTGCGGGAAAGCTCCGCAGACGCGCTGCTGGTTCTGTTGGATACCTCAAGTCATGCGTGACTAAAGCCATCAAAAAGCTGTCCCCATCCTTCCAACAATTTGGCGGAACTCGACGCGCAAAAAAGGGTTCCGCTGGCGTTAAGTCAGTGGCGGGAAACGCTGCGTTGATCAATCTTGCCAATCAATACGGCTTGCCGCAGGAGAACGTAGCGATGCATCGAGGATCTTCCGCCTACGCATTCAACGCTAAAGCCGGATTCAATCCATCCAGCCATGTTCGCATGAACATTGGCTTGGCCGACAATCAGGTTGGAACCGTTGAAGGAATCTACTCAAAAGCCATGCAACAAGCTTACAACGATGAAGCCCGTGAGCTTGAAAATCACATTGCTGCAGCCCTTCAAGCCGCTTTTGATGGGTCTGAATCCAAAGGAATCACAGTAACATGAACGCTGTAGCTCTACGCACTGAACGCGCTCTAGTTGACTGGCTGGCCGCTGAAGACTGGTCAGAGTCTCCTATTGGCACTCCGACTTGTCTCACAAGCTACGGTCACGGTGCGTTTGCAGATCCAGACTTAGAGGACCAGATGCCGAGCTTTCCGCGCATCGTTGTCCGCGCATCAACTGCGGTTCCGGTCCATCCATTAGACCGCACTTGCGAGGTAGACATAACCGCTACGCTTCAGTTGTCCGCAGACGATACCTCGGAGCCTCAAGCTCTGGCGATTGTGCAAATCTTTGAGAATCTCCTGCAATACCTCTACGTTGACGGCAACATTGCGGAGTTAGACGCACTAGACACCAATCCCTCGGGAGGCTTTAACGCGCAATTCGCGGTCCCTGTAGATTTCGGCATCAATGACATAAGCGAAAGAGCTAGAACTTTTTCGCGATCCATGACAATTTTCGCAGCAGCAAACGAACAATAAAACCCAAACATGGCAACATCAAAAGGTCTAGGTCTAGTCTACGGGACTAAAGCTACCATCAAAGTCTACGATTCCGCAAATCTTCTCCCTTTGGTCGCTGGAATTGCGACTCTAGAGAGTATGGACATTACGCATGAATGCGACACCGAACAGGTGAAAAATTCATCTGGCGAAGTGGTTGCCAATGTAAGTGCGGGGGATCGCTTGTCTGCTACTTTTAACATTATTCCAAGTGGAGTTGATGCCACTGCTGCTAAACTTGCTGCAATAATTCCCAATGGCAACGGACGTGTAAATGTCACGTTGGCAGATTCAATATCTATCGGAGCAGCCTTCACTGCGGGAAGTCCCCCTACAGGAAGCGACTCTATTAATGGCGATTGGATTTACATTGGAGGCGGAAGCCTTAAGTTTACGCAGTCTGGAAAGGCTATGCTCAGTCTCCCTTGCGTGAAATACGCTGGTATCACCGGATCTACCGCAGCGATCACGCTTTAATCGTGTCAGAACTTGCAAAGATACTCGCAGAGAGCGGACCTCCCGCACCAGTGGTGTTGGGAGTTCGACTCGTCCCCTACACTGTAGGACACGCGATATTGCTGCAAAGACTTCGATCCCCGTACGTTTTAGGTGGAGAGATTACGTCCAATGATCTAGCCGAGGCTGTGCTTGTTTGCTCACAGCCTCCTCTGGAATCCATAAGATCAATCAAATCCATTTGGAGAGATCTGTTCCTCTGGTTGTGGTCGAAGCGGATTCAGCGCATGAATCTGATGGTTGAGTCTGACAAGTTCCAGTTGTGGCTCAAAGAGCAATCCACCGCTCCCGAGGTGCTGATGGAGGCTGGAACTAAATCAAAGCGTCCCGCAATGCCGTGGACCGAGCGAGTGCTTGTCGGTTGTCTCAATATCGGGATTGGACCAGACGATGCCGTCAGGATGCCTCTCGGTGACGCAGAAAGGCTGATTCTAGCTCACGCAGAGATGATGGGTCAGGTTCAGTTGTGGGACGACCAAAGCGAAGCCATTTGGCAAAACCAACAAGATAACTGATATGGGTATTCTCTCAATGTTGGTAAAGCTTGGGATTGATTCCACTCAATTTGAGATGGGAATCAAACGCGCTCAGGGATTAGGCGAAAGATTTGGATCAACCTTTAAAGGAGCAGTTGCCAGTAAGCTTGGAGCCGCTCTTTCAGTTGCAGCGATTGCCGCTTTTACAAAAAACGTAATTGAGTCAGCAGATAAAATCCAAGATTTATCAGAACAACTCAATCTAACGACTGACCAGATTCAAAGGCTTCAAATATTAGCTGGAGAAACTGGAGTAACTTTCGATAAGTTTGGATCTGTTCTTGCAAAGTTTGAACAAATTAGGCTTAAGGCAACATCTGGAGATCAAGACGCGCTAAGGACACTTCAATCTTTAGGTTTTACGACAGAGCAATTGTACGACATACAATTGACCACAATCGATGGGGCGGTTAAAGCAGCAGAAGCTCACAAGAACTCTGGAAAGTCAGCAGAGACAACTGCTGCAATGATTGAGATTTATGGGCTAAAACTTAAAACAGCAGCTTCTGCTCTTGCTGATTACAACACTACATCACAAAGAACTTTAATTTCTAGCAGTGATATTGACGTATTAGCAAAAGCTAACACTCTTCTTGATGAACAATTGAGAATTGTTAAAGCCTTAGCATCACCAGTTATTGCGGCTGGCATCACAGCAACTGCTGAAGCTCTTAAACGTGGCACAAAACCAACTGAAAATTTTATTCAGAGATTAGAAAGAACCAACAAAGCTGTTAAAGCTATAAATGAAAGAAAATTGCCAGACGAAGCGTTGGCAAGAATAGTTCAGCAAAGAATTGCGACTGATAGGCAAACCGGATTTGGAGGACCAGTTAATCCTCCGCCTATAGGAACACCCCAATTTGAAAGAGTCAAAGGAGACAAGTTCTCTCTTGGTGGATCTCAAGACCCTCTTGCTCGCATTGGTGGATTCAGTGGATTTCAGGGCGCACAAGATACAGTTATTAGACAAGCCATTGAACAAACTCTTCAATTGAAGATGATTGTGAAGAATACTGGTAAGACCGCAAGTAACACCGAAGATTGATATGGCTACGATTAAAACCAGTGTCATTACTCCAGTTGATACTGCATACATTGAAGTTTCCCGCGAATACAGCGGAGGTGATGGTACTGGTAGGCAGATAATTTACACATATCGCGGAAGCAAAGACGCTTTGCGTAATGCTTCAGTTAACTGGGTTATTGCTGGAGGCAAATACCAAATTATTGAAAAGGGTCCGTACTCTGAAGCAACGGTTACTTTTTCTGGGACTAACTTTAACACCAATAATCCTACCGCTCTGCAACCGGCAGGAGATGAAGAACCGTCTCAGCGTTACGAGTTCAGGACTGAATACGTTGATGCTTCTTTGTTTGAACTGCCGCAAGTAAGAGCAGAGGCCAGAACATACATCTCAGAGGAAGAATACTATTCAGCGGTCAGAGCTTCTGGAGATGATCCCAAGAACAACAAGCTCCCAATGTCACAAAGCCAATTTCCTTTGGCTTATGAATTGATCAAAAAGTTTGCTCGCGGTCAGACTAGCTTTCAGACCTCCCGCTGTTCATTGACTCGGATATCGTCTTATTCTGCTCTAAACGGATTGCCGTCAACTCCACCGATTATATCGGCTGTTTACGATGGCATTAATCTTGCAAACATAAATTTATTCCCGACATCAGTTAGAAACGTGATGCCGAGACCGCCAGCTAATCCTAATTTAACACCATCAGGAACGGCTTGGGCTTGGCTTAAGACAAACGACTCAACCTCGCTGACCATCAAGACCAACCAAGTAGAGCGCAATGAGACTTGGACCTTTGCAGCTTGGGATCTTTTTGCATATCCTTACAACGTAGACCCTAGTTTACTCAGATAACCTAACACAACATGGCTGACGAAATTCAAATGACGGCTCGCTTGTACGCTTCCAAAGGTGGAGCGTTTCTTCCGAGCGTAACCTACACCAAGAGCGCGACAATGGCTGGAGTCGATATGGGTTCACAAACCCAATTGATTGGAACCACCGTTGAAGCTCTAGACGTTCCGGTTGATGTAGCTAGTCCGTATAAGCTACTGATCGCCAACTTGGACAATACCAATTATGTCGAGCTTGGCTTTGTCTCTGGAACTTACACGATGCGGATTCCCGCTGGAGAGACGCTGCTGATGCCATACGTTAGCGCGACGTTGTATCTCCTAGCGAATACCTCTGCCGTGACCATTCAAGCGACGTTCTGCGAGATTTAACCAACTGAATTATGGCAAACGAGATCGAAATGTCCGCTAGGTTGTACGCATCCAAAAACGGTGCATCAATCAACTCGCAGACTTTTACCACTACATCAAACATGACTGGAACCGACATGGGTCAAAATACCCAAGACATCGGTTCTGCTGCTGATGAATTGCTGGAGATTGCTGCCGATCTTTCTTTGCCGTACAAAGTGTTGATCAAGAACCTAGACTTGCAATATGCGGTCTATGTTGGGGTTTCTACTCCTTACCAGTTCCAGATCCCCGCTGGAGAGTTCATGCTTATTCCGCGAGTTGATGCTAACCTGTATCTGAAAGCAGTCACAAGCGGATCAAGCGTCAAAATCTTCGCTCAATTCTGCGAGATCTAATGGCTGTATCCCTTCCATCTAAAGTTGCAGAGCGTGGTATCAAAGCCGAACACGCTCGCGCTATCAATCAACTGATTGATGTTGTCCGCAAAATCCAGCTTGTTGCTGGACCTGATCAAGCGATTGAGCAGACTCCGAATGGCACGACGCTTAAGATAAAGCAAATCGGCAAGACAGTTACAACAACCACTGCGGAGGAATCTTGGTTCTATTGATATGCCATTGGCAATTGATAGAAATGAAAAGATGTGGACTGCTCGCAATCTCAATGATCTATACGCGAGATTCGACAATAAGTGCTCCAGAACTTTAGACGGTAAGACTCCGTATGCTGTTGGGCTTGGTCAAAAAATACCTTTTGGTGTTACATATGAATATTCTAGAGATCCAGACACAAGCTTTTATGTATCTGGAAGCACTCTTACTCAAACTCAGATTGCAATTGAGCTTTCTAAATTAGAAAGCAAACACCTAGACGTTGCTGGAGGTCAGGTTTATGTTGATCATTATGTTAATTCTTACGATCCAACGTATTGCAATGTTGGAGCAATTCAAACATCATTTGAATTACATAAGCGGACGATTGACGGTGTAGATTACGATGTTCATTTAGGATGGGACGATTGGGATTCTGGATATCTGTCATACGTTAGGTCTTACTTTTCCGCAGCCGGATCAACACCTTCTCTTCCTCCCGGTAGAATCCACAATCACAAGACCGCTGTTGCTGAGATCAAGATTGAAGGTCTTTTGACCTTTAAGATTCTCAATAGTTACAAGCGATTTGATTGCTGGCGAGTTCACAATTTTGGCAGCAAAGATCTAACCGTATTGCTTCAGTTGCCGGACGGATCAGCAGAACGCAAGACGGTCCCTGCAATGGGTTGCAGATCGTTCAGGAGACGCGCTGACGGCAGTTGGCTATCGACTTGGCGTGATGCTACTCCCTGCGTTTATTTCTTCCCTTACGTCGCAGGAGACGTTCCTTACTTTGCCGGTGGTCCGCCAATGTATGGAATATTGAACGATTCAATGGCTGTGCGTTTGGAGCGGTCAGCTAAAGCCAACAACATTGCTAATCCATTCATTGCGCTCCAGTGGATGCGAGCAATGGGGGCTTGGGTAGATGCGCGATATATGCACGACATCCGCACAATGTATCCAGAATATGCGGACCCTACGGATGCAAACACAACAATTGGTGATGCGATCTTCACTTGGGGACGCGCTAGGGTTCAGATTTACAGCAGTCTTACTAATGCTGTATTTGAAGATTACATCACAATCTTTAGTGGCGTTACTGACTTTGTTCCAAAATTGGAACGTATAGGAATTAACGTACAAGTAAGCGGAGATGTTTTAGTGATGACCACTAAAAGACCCAATGCAATTGTAAGGATATATCCTATTGATTGCAATGTGTTCCGTTATGGCAACTCGCCTTATTGGCAAATTAATCCAACAACCACTAACATTTTAATTGGTTATCCAGAATACTATTACACTCAAAATGTAGCAGCACCTCAGACTGCAACTCAATGGCAAGCTGGTAACATCCCAACGTGGATGGAAACGATGCGGACTCTTCGCAGACGCGTTGCGGTAGAAGAAGGATTTCTCGTCAATTATGATGATGTAGTCGATATACCAGAGGAGAAAGTTGGGATTGTCAGGTTAACTCCTCTTGGATTACAAGTAGTAGCTTCAACGGCTAGGGGGATTGAAAATTATGATGCCAACGCTTTTAGTCATTTGCCAAACTACGAGCGAACCGCAAACGTAATAGAGTTGCGGACGGATTTAAGACCAAAAGGATTTGGCGTTGGTGCATGGATTGGTACTCCATACATATCAGCAAAGAAGACCTACATAATTGCTCAACCGAGCAATTACAGTGGTCTTTACGGTCACGTTTTTCCTCAAATTGGAACAGCAATAGGATCGGAAAATTACCATCCAGCCGTAGATTGTGCTTATGTTCCTGCTGGTGGACCGTGGGGATTCTCAAGCAGCGTATACGATTACGATCTGCAAAGAGTCTACACAACAGACCCTCTTGCTCCTGTTATAACCAATGTATTTGGGTCTGATTTCTGGATCAACAAATGGGGAGGCAAAGGCGGTGTTGACGCTTCTGTTAGAATACTTGGCAAGCCAAATCAGACTGTCCAAAGCACTGGTGTTGCTGATGACGTATTCAAAGATCTTAACAATCCAGCAATGGCTGGTTTGGCACCTTTTTACGGTCAAATTTCTGTCACAACTTCAGCGCAAGCTCAGATTGCTGACATAAGATGGATGGGTGAGTCATATTTCAATCTTCCTTATAGTTCAACAGCTAACGCTCTTAATTACGACGGCATTGGGGAATTTTATCACAAAATTCCAAAGTCCGCTTTCCTCTGGAACTTGTTAGAAGCCCACGTTAGCGGATGGAATCGAGCGGTTCCATTGGCTCACGGTGAGGAATGGTGTCCTATCTATAGTTTTGGTCCCGGTGGTAATTTGCAGGGATCAACGTTAGGGGTCTTAATGCCAAAGGACACAACAATAACAGTCTTAGACACACAATTTGGCCCGTCTTTCTTTATCACCCCAGAACAGTATGACTCTTTGATTGCCAATGGAATCCAAGCCAAAAAGATATTTGATAATGATCCTTTGGTAATGCAATATTACTATATTGTAACGCAAATAGACATTGCCACTTATTGTAGATCAAAAGGATTTAACTCCTTTAACTTTGACTGTACAAATGCAGTGATTAGTGCAACTGGCGGAATAATTACACCGGCAACAGTGTGGAGACCTATGCGCTCCTACGGATTTGGCGAGACGGTCGTTGGAGCCAGCTACGTTGACGTAACTAACGGTGATCTCTACCGGACGATTCGACTCGTTGACTTGGATGTTGGTTGACAGAAACCCACCGATAGGTTATCGGTTCTCCTGTCGATGAAATGTCCCTCCTGCAACTGCATTTTTGCCGCAAG
>Ga0247723_1000869_pt1 | contig 19008 bp, 30 predicted proteins | sample MSEWelMarce5H_FC_FD_189079 | JGI IMG/M metagenome (GOLD analysis project Ga0247723, IMG submission 189079) | Subsurface sediment microbial communities from gas well in West Virginia, United States - MSEEL Well Study Marcellus 5H_FC | ecosystem: Environmental > Terrestrial > Deep subsurface >... | reverse complement strand
CTTTAATGTTAAGCGATGAGGTTATAGAAGTAGGCGGCCGGGTATATGTAAAGGCTACGGCTTGTCTATCTAACGGAGATGATAATATTACCTGCACAGGTCTTGCTCGTGAAGAGGAAAATAAAAAAGGAATGGATGCTTCGCAGCTCACTGGTGCGTGTAGCTCGTATGCTCGAAAATATGCACTCAATGGACTTTTTGCCATAGACGATACAAAAGATGCAGATGCTACTAATGAGCATAAAGACGAGGTAAGCGAAGGTCAAAAGGCTTTCTTAATTGAGCAGCTAGATAAAACTAAATTTACCGAAGACCAGAAGATAAAGGCTGCCATTAAAATCAATGCCATCAAGACCTTAGAGGAATTTAACAAGATCAAAGAAACAATAAAGAAAAGCTAATGAGGGAACTATTACCGTTTGAAAGGCAGATGCTCCTGGCAGAAGTATATCACTATGCTTGGTATAACGAAGAGGCATATAAAGACCTTTTATTATTCATAGAAAAGTATCAAACAATTTTAGAGAAACCTGTATTTTTAACCCCAATCAATAACAATGACACAGAAACAACAAATCTTGAATCACTTGCTTACAGGCAAGACCTTGACACCAATTCAGGCATTGACGAAGTACAATAGCCTAAGATTAGCAGCCGTAGTATTTGAATTAAAACGCAAAGGCTACAAAGTACGAACGGAATTAATTAACGTTGGTACGAAAAAACAAAGTAAATTAGTAGCTCAATATTCAATTAAAATCAAATGACACCAGAAGATATGGCGATAGAGTTAGTAGATAAATACATACTCAAAACGGATTGTTTAAGCGAAGCAAAACAATTAGCAATAGCATCAGTAGAAAAAACAATAAAATCTTCTTATGCCTATTCTTGCTCTGACGCTTATGGCAAATTTATGGAAGACCCTTTTTTAACAGAGGTAATAGAAGAAATTAATAAACTATAAAAACAAAAAAAAATGGAAGAAGTTAAACAAGAAGTTGGTATACCAGTAGAGTATCAACCGAGTAAAAGTGAATTATTAAAACAAAACTCAATTAGAATAGTATTTTGTTCAAGAGGTTGTTTAATAGATATTGGGTGCAAATCAATTCCTTTTGAAACAATAGAAGCAGCAATGGAAGCTTTGAACAAATACATTAATGACCCTTGGAATGAACAAAAAAAGTGGGAAAAAATCTTAAACTAAAAAACAAATAAAATGACAGACAAAAAATGGAGTACTGGCGCTTGGAAAAACAGCACCGCAAAAGGAGAAGTAATTAATTTTACAATCAACGATGTAAAATATTCAATGTGGAAAAACGCTTACAAGACAGAAGATAAGCAGCCGGACTACAAGATTTACATTAATGATTTTAACCCTGAAAACAAAAGTAATTCAAAACTAAAAGATGATACGGAAGGACTGCCGTTTTAATTATGCTAACTAGAAAGAAAGACATATCAATAAGACAGTTAAAGGAGCTTTATTTTGCACAACGTAACACACACTTGCAGCTACACGAAATGATGCAGCAGTTAGGGTTACTAGGCATAGAAGATAACGAGCCTCTGGGATTAGACATTGGTGCAAGAACGATTGTCAAATTGGTAGACGAAGAGTTTGAGTGCGATGTATTAATTAAGGATAGATCATTGAAAACAACGTTCGGTCGCAAGGCTGCTGCTTATTTACTTAGAAGGTACACCAAGTTGAGCCTCAAAGAGATAAGCCAGTACACAGGCACTAGCGACCACACAACGGCTATCCATAACATAAAACAGGCGAACAACCTAATTGAAACTGAGGATTGGTTTAAGACGAAGCTAAAAAAACTTTGCTTAAAATTAGAACTTAAAGAAATTTAGTGTATATTCGCATAAATAAAAGACACATTAGCGAAGTACGAACCGATAATGTGTTTAGTGGTTAAATGATAATAACCCTGATAGTTCGTACCTATCGGGGTTTATTTTTTTTATGGCTAAACGATTTACAGACACGGAAAAATGGAAAAAACCTTTTATCCGCAACCTATCAGCACCTTACAAACTTCTATGGCTTTACATCTGTGATGACTGCGACCACGCAGGAATTTGGCAGGTAGACATTGATGTAGCCAGGATAAGAATAGGCGAGGACATTAACGAGCAAGACGCAGTTAAATTTTTTGGAGATAAGGTTGTTAGAATAGATCGAGGGAATAAATGGTATATACCTTCCTTTATCGATTTTCAATACCCAAGCGGACTTAACCCAGACAACAAAGCACACGGCGGAATTATCAAAATTTTACAAAAATACAATTTGTTAGATGAAGAATTTAAGCCCCTTGTAAGCCCCTTATATGGTGCTATGGATATGGATAAGGAAATGGATATGGATAAGGATAAGGTAATGGTAAAGAAAAAACTTGCAGAAAATACAAATTCAAAATGTACTTTTGAAGAGGTTTACGAATATATGGCAATACGGATAGGAGCAGATCAAGCTAAGATTGAAGCCGAAAAGTTTGTAAATTACTACACTAGCAACGGATGGAAAGTAGGTAAGAACCCTATGAAAAGTTGGCAACACGCAGCAAATACTTGGATAATAAACTCTAAACAATATGCAAAAGGAACTTCAAATAATCAGCGAAAACTTACAAAAGGAGAACAATTTAACCTTGACGGCTACAACCTTATCAACGCTACTACCTTTGGAGCAGGAGATTATGACCGCCTTTTCGGGTGAGAGAATTAGAAACCTTAACCAAACAATGCTGCATCAGAACTTGATTTACATTATGCAGCTAGTAGGCATAAACGTAATACCAGACAAAGTTAAGTTAGCAGTTTTAGAGGATTGGATAAGGACTGAATACGGAGGCTTTACAATAAACGAGATTAAAGTAGCGTTTAAGCAAATGGTAGCTAATGACTTTTTAGACCATTACCAAAATTTTAGCCCTGCATATTTTAGTCAGGTTATGGATAGATACAAGAAAAAAGCAAACGAAGTAAGAAAAATGATGCCACAAGAACGAGTAGAAGCAATACCACATTTGACTGATTTAGAGATAATTGATTACAGTTACCAGGAGTATAAGGTTCTAGAAAATAGAACTTTTGACAGATTGTTTAATCCATTATCAGTATTTACAAAGCTAAATAATACCGGCATAAAGACCTGGACCAAAGAAGATGGGGCAGTTGCTAAAAAGAAACTAATGGAGATTATTACTTACAAAGCTAATAAAATGGACATCATAAGTGCAAAGCAGTACCGAGATGAGTGGACTGAGCAATGGTTAAAAAACCAAGCAAGAGCCGTAGCGGTAGCTTTATTTTTTGAGGAACAAATTTTACAAAACAAAACCACCTTCAAATGACACACGGTAGTTTATTTAGCGGAATAGGTGGCTTTGATTTAGCAGCCGAATGGTGCGGATGGGAAAACGTATTTCATTGCGAATGGAATCCTTTCGGACAAAAAATATTAAAACATCACTTCCCAAAATCAATATCATACAATGACATTACCAAAACAGACTTCTCTATTCACAGAGGAGCAATCGACATCCTTAGTGGAGGCTTCCCTTGCCAACCCTACTCAACAGCAGGAAAGCGACTTGGCAAAGAAGATGAGAGACACCTCTGGCCAGAAATGCTTAGAGCAATTAGGGAAATTCAACCGAGTTGGGTTGTGGGCGAGAACGTTCGCGGACTTACTAATTGGAACGGGGGATTGGTATTCGACGAAGTGCAGTCTGACTTGGAAATTGAAGGCTACGAAGTCCTGCCGTTTTTACTTCCAGCTTGTGCCGTCGGTGCGCCACACAGAAGAGACCGGATATGGTTTATTGCCTACTCCGACTTGTATGGATCAAACAAACGCAACGGCAACAATGAAATCAACACAAGTAAAGGAAGGTTCAATGCGGTCAGTAACATTAACGAGGGCATTGGCAATGGGAATGCTACCGACACCACTTGCATCGGATTGCGGAGAGAAAGTAACGGGTTTAGAAAATCAAATGAGTTTAACCAAAATAATAAGACAGGGTTTATTACCAACACCAAACAGCTTCGATTGGAACACAGCGAGAAGTCAGGAAACATTGGACAAGGCAAAACAGAGACACAAGGAGAAAGGAGTAGTTTTACAAAACAGCCTACGACAAATGGCTGGACAGGGTTTCCAACTCAATCCCCGATTTGTAGCGGAGATGATGGGCTTCCAAGAGAACTGGACAACATTACCTTTTCTAAATGGAGAAAAGAAAGTATCAAAGCCTACGGAAACGCAATAGTGCCACAGGTAGCTTACCAAATTTTCAAAACTATTTCTCAATATCAAAAAGTTTAGTTTAGTTTTGTATTATGACCGCAAATGAATTAACCAAAGAAGCAATCAAGACCTTAAACAAAAACGGGTGCTTTGTATGGCGCAATAACAATCTTGCGGTTAGAGGTAGAACGTTTATAGGACTTAAAGGAGTTCCAGATGTAGTAGGCTTCCATACTCAAACAGGAGTAGCGGTATATTGCGAAACGAAAGCAATAGGAGATAAACTCAGCAGCTATCAAATAGCTTTCTTAAACTTAGCAAAGACGGCAAATTGTTTCTGCTACATAGCAACCGAAGACAACGGCAAATTAACCTTAAAAGAATATGAACAAGAATAGCATCATATTAGAACTTTGGGAAAGCCGAGAATTAAAGGATGCAATAGATAAGATGCAGCCGGAAGACCTGCGAGAAGATTTAAGAAGTGAATTATTTAAGGTACTATGCGAAATGGATGAGGAACGCATAATTGATATGCGAAAAAGAAACGTATTAAAGTTCTACTTGGTGCGAACTATGATTAATATGATGCAGAGTAATACAAGCCAATTTTATAGGACTTACAGAAAGCCATTAGAAGTAGAGTTAATAGCACACGACAGAGACGAGGACTTGCTTAATAAAGTAGAAGATGAGCTATCTAAGATGCACTGGTATAAAGCCGAACTTTTAAGAGTGTATGCTATCAAGCATAACTGCAACGCAAAAGAACTAAGCAGGGTAACCGGCATACCTTATATGTCAATACATAGGGAACTTAAACTAACTAAACGAGAACTTAAAAAACAATTACGCAAATGATAATTATAGCTGCGATATGCTTTGCAATATTCTTTGTAGAGATACATCAATTTCATAGGAAGTGGAAACTAGATTTTAAGCCGTTTAGCTGCACGAGTTGTTTAGCAGCTTGGACAGGATTGGCTTTATATTTACTACCTGCAATATGTACCGATATTATTGCGTTTGTATTTATACCAGGAGTAGCAGCACCTTTACTATCTAAACTAATGTGGAACTTATGGAAATAGAACACAGAAAATTTCTAGATGACAATGTTGGTAATTGGCACACAGTCCAGAATGGTTATGTGCGAAATATCGATTTAGACATCTTAAAAATGTACGAGCATATCTATCGCAAGTATATGAGTGCAGATTTTATCTTAACAGTATGGTGCGGTAATTGTATATTCGATATGATTAAACGCTTGTATACTTGGTACGAAGAACAACCAAAACCTAAACGCAATGCAAAGAGTAATTAATTTTAGCGGTGGCAAGACTTCTGCTTATATGACTATCCAAGAATATAAGCCAGGAGATATAGTATTGTTCTGCGATACTATGAGGGAACACCCTAAGACCTATAAATTTATTAATGACTTTGAAGCATTTGAAAATATACCTGTAACAAGAATAAGTTATGATGGTGGCTTTGATGGAATGTTAAAAAAGAATAAAGCCTTACCTAATCAGTTCAAAAGATTTTGCACAATAGAATTAAAGATTAAAACTGCTAAAAGATATTTAAGAACAATAGGAGTTAGAGAATTTGAAAACTTAGTAGGGTTTAGATTTGACGAACCAATGCGAGTTAGCAGACGTACTCAAAGATTTAAGAAGGTACACGATAAGTTCCCTTTATTTGAAAGCAAGGTTACTAAACAAATGGTAAATGAATATTGGAGCAAAAAGCCTTACACTTTGGAAATACCTTCTATATTAGGGAACTGTACTTTGTGTTTTATGAAAGGTAAAAATGCTATCTTAGCAATATTAAGAGAGTTCCCAGAACTTGCAGACGAATGGATAAATGACGAAAAGAATAGCAAATACACTTACTTTAATGGTGTAACAATAGAAACGCTTAAAAGTATTTCACAGAATAACTTGTTTAAGGAATTTGATTTAGATAACATTAACCCTGCGTATGACTGCGCTTGTACTACTTAACTATGGCAAACTTTATCCACCCTACCGCTATTATAGGCGATAACGTAATTATCGGAGATGGCAACTACATCGGAGCTTATTGTATTATCGGAGACAAAGCCGAGCATAAGAAGTTCTGGCAAAAAGAAAAAGGCAAAGTCTACATAGGCGATAACAATATTATCACAGGACTTGTAACAATAGATGCAGGAACGGAAATAGATACCTTTATAGGCAATAATTGCTTCATAATGAAACACGCACACATAGGACACGATTGCTCAATCTTTGATAATGTTACTATAAGCTGCGGAGCTAAAATAGGTGGACATTCGATTATAGAAGAAGGAAGCAATATAGGACTTAATGCAGTTCTACATCAGTTTGCACACGTTGGCGCAAATTGTATGATAGGAGCAAGTGCTTTCTTAAAAGGCGAAGCAAAAGCAAATACTAAATACGCAGGAGTTCCGGCAAGGGAAATCGGCTCAAACATAAGATAATGAAAGTAGCTATTTTATTACTTACGCAAAACAGACACGATTTAATGCAGCGTGTAATTAACCAAAATTTTTACAACTCAGGTTACAATGCGGACTGCTTCTTAATAGATAACGGCAGCGACACGCACGAAAACTTTAATTACCCGTTTGCCGGTTATGATCTATCAAAAGAAAAACGAGGCATAGCAGCCGGAGTAAATGCAGGACTTAGGATAACACAAAACTATGACGCAGTTTGTTTATTAGCCAATGACATTTTATTACCTGAGAATTGGTTAGCTAAGTTTGTATTGTTTGCACAACGAATACAAAAGACGGGCATAATAGGAATACATTGCGTAGAGGAACTGCCACCAATAGTAGACGGAGTACATAAAACGCATACACCTTTTGGCGATAACTTTATCACTCGTGAGCTTATAGACACGGTTGGCGGTTACAACGAAGAATACGACCCATACGGAATGCAAGATAGAGACTACGGAGAACGAGCAACTATTACAGGTTTTAATAATTACTACCTGCCGGATATGAGGTCAGAACATATCGGACACGATGTAGGCAACGGAACAGATTATAGACGAATGAAAGACGAAAGCTTGGCAAGGGCGCAAAGCGTTTGGGATAAATACCAGGACATCTATCACAACCAAAAGAATATAAGATGCGAATACTTTGTATAACCTCAGCTAACAGTGGTGTCGGCTTTCACAGGATAATGATGCCAATAGTACATATGGAAAAAGAGTACGCACTTATTACGGATGTACTTAATGATGAGTTATTAGAACAAGGGTGGGATATTGTGCTTATGAATAGAATGCTCAACGAGATAGATGCAAAGCAAATGGACACTTGGAGGACTAAGTACGGCTTTAAGTTAGTAGTAGATAATGACGATTATTGGGAACTTAACGAAAGCCATTTGTTGTATTTAAGATACAAGCTCAATAACATACCTAAACTGATTACTGACTATTTAGAAATTGCAGACCTTTGTACCTGCACACACGAAAGACTAGCAGCAGAGATAACTAAATACAATAAGAACGTTCACATATTACCAAACGCTTTACCTTACGGAGACGAGCAGTTTAGAGACGAGAAGTTAGAAAGCGACAAGGTTCGCTTATTCTGGTCAGGAAGCGGAACGCACGAAAGAGACTTAGATTTAATTAGGCAGCCTTTCAAAAGGTTACAAGGTATGAATATAAGAACTATAATAGCCGGGTATAACGATGGCGAGAAGCCGGTATGGGATAAAATGATAGATGCGTTTACTTGCGGACTAAAACTTAACCCAACGATATATAACTATGCAAAGGTTACAGAATACATGGGAGCTTACACAGATAGTGATATTTCAATAGTTCCTCTGGTAGATAACAAGTTCAACGCTATGAAGTCCAATCTTAAAGTATTAGAGACGGCTTCTAAAAAGAACCCTGCCGTTGTTAGCTATGTCAATCCGTACCTAGATATGCCGGTGCATTACGTTAAAAGTCAAAAGGATTGGTATAAGCATATTAAAGATTTAACTAATGATGAGCAGATGCGTAAGGAAAGCGGACAAAAGTTATTTGAGTTTTGCCAAAAGAAGTATAACTTTGAGGAGATAAATTTAGACAGAAAGTATATTTATAGTAAACTATGCCAGTAATTAAATGCTCAAACGGAAAATTTCGGATTGGTAACGGCGGTTGTGTTTACGAGACCGAAGAGAAAGCTATGCAAGTTTGGAAGGCTATTCTGGCAGGTGGCAAGTTCGCAGATAGCTATACCGATTACCCAGAGAGTGCAACTAATAACGCAAAGAGGGCAATAGAATGGGCAGAGAAAAATGGATGGGGTTCTTGTCTTGAAGCAACCGGCAAAGCAAGGGCAAGGCAGTTAGCTAACAGAGAGCCAATAAGCAGAGATACTATTGCTCGTATGGCTTCATTCAAAAGACATCAGCAGCATAAAGACGTACCTTATAGCGAAGGCTGTGGGGGTATTGCCTGGGATGCGTGGGGAGGAACGAGCGGGATTGAGTGGAGTATTAATAAGCTAAAAGAAATAGACAAAAAATAATTTGCATAGTTAAATTTTTTAATCAATTAATTATTAATCAACGGAAAATTTAATGGGGAAACTATGCAGAGACACACATTAAAATATTTACAAGGAATGGGGTTTGATTCGTCAGATACCATTCTTTGTGAAGTGTGTGGCAAGGTTGCGGTAGATATAGCACACATAGTTGCAAGGTCTAAATTCGGCAGTAAAAGGAAACAACTGCAAGACCATATAACTAATTTATGTGCTATGTGTAGAGATTGCCATTACGATTATGACTTTAAGAACAGATGGACTGCTGAGGAAATATTTGAGATACACTTAAAAAACATACCAAATGGCAAAAGGTAGCGAGAACAAGAATAAAATTAGCTTTGGGAAAAGAAAGCGAGGCTTTGCTAAAAAGTCTTTTAATAAGCATAACCCGAAACCGAAACCATATAAAGGTCAAGGCAGATGAGAAAGCTAACTGCTATATGGCTGCTCCTTACACATAAGGCTTACTTTGTTGCAGTATGCAAAACAGGCTTTAATGGAGACGATATGACAATTATAGGCAACTACACCTATGCAATGGCAGAAACTTTAATTAATAAGCATATAGCAGACGTAGACACTTTTTTAGACCAAGAAGACGCAATAGACGAAGCAAACGATATAATTAACGGAATACTATGATACAAAACGTACCAATCAACACAGTAAAAGCAAACCCGAACAACCCCAGAATAATTAAAGACGATAAGTTTGCAAAGCTCGTAAAGTCAATAAACGAGTTCCCTCAAATGCTTAACCTTAGACCTATTGTTGTTAATGACGATATGGTTGTACTTGGTGGCAATATGAGATTAAAGGCTTGTAAGGAAGCCGGACTAAAAGAGATACCAATCATTAAAGCAAGTGAATTAACCGAGCAGCAACAAAAGGAGTTTATAGTTAAAGACAATGTAGGCTATGGCGAGTGGGATTGGAATGACTTAGCTAATAATTGGGATGCAGAGCAGCTACAAGATTGGGGGTTAGATATACCCGGCTTTGATGCAGAAGTTATAGAAGCAGAGGAAGATGACTTTGCAGTTCCAGACGGGGGCATTGAAACGGATATAGTATTAGGAGATTTATTTGAGATAGGGGAACACCGATTACTTTGTGGCGATAGTACGGATAGCGACCAAGTAGCTTTATTAATGAACGGGCAGAAGGCTGACATGGTATTTACAGACCCGCCATATAAACTTGAAACTGATGGAGGATGGGATACTGCAAATAGACCTGACATTGAATTTATAGCAAACTTTGAACCAACTGAATTTTTACAAGTGCTTCCTTTAATATTTGATAAAAATAAATTAAACGCTTACATATTTTGTAATAAAGAACTATTGCCAGATTATTTAGTTTGGGCAAGAGATAGCGGTTATTCTTTTAATGTTTTGATTTGGAAAAAGCCTAATGCGATACCGATAGGTGACTCACATAGACCAGATATAGAATACTTGCTTTTATTTAGAAAGTCAGCCATTTGGAATAACGGGTTAGCTGATGTTAATTATTCAAGATGTTTAGAATTTGGAAGAGAGACAGGACTGCACCCGACTATGAAGCCTATTGAATTAATAGCAAATGAAATGAAGATAAGTTCAAATGTAAATAGTTTAATATTTGATTTCTTTTTAGGTTCAGGATCAACAATGGTAGCTTCACACCAATTAAAAAGGAAATGCTACGGAATAGAACTTGACCCTAAATATTGCCAAGTAATAGTAGACAGAATGCGTAAACTTGACCCGACATTAGAAGTTAAAAGGAATGGTCAGCCTTATGTTAAAACAGAAGCGTAACAGAATGAGCAAAGAACACTTAATACCTTTCAAACCAGGACAATCCGGAAACCCAAACGGCAGACCTCGTAAGTATGTAAGCCTACTTAAAGAGCAAGGATATAAACTTGCAGAGATAAACGATACCATACAAGCTATGATGTCAATGGACTTAGAGGAACTTAAAACAGTATGGGATAACCCGAAGGCAACAATACTTGAAAAGACGATTGCAGCAGCTATGCGTAAGAGCTTGGAGAAAGGCAGCCTTTATAGTTTAGAAACTTTGCTAACCCGTGTTTATGGTAAGCCAAAGGAACAAATGGACATACAAACAGATAACAGAATAGAGATAGTATTTGTAGACGGCAAGACAATTCTATAATGCGGATAGAACTACCTAACGGACATATAAATCAAAAGAAGATACTTGACTGCGAAGCCAGGTACATTGTTGTAATGTGCGGTAGAAGGTTCGGCAAATCGGAGTTAAGCCAAATCAAATGTATAACAACCGCAATCAAAGGCGGTCAGGTTGCTTACATAACCCCGACCTATAAACTAGCTAAGGTATTTTTTGAGAAGCTATGCAATAGCCTTCCCTTCCCTAATAACAAATCGGACTTAAATATCAGCTTCCCTAATGGTGGCAAGGTGGAGTTCTTTACAGGGGAACGCTTAGACAACCTGAGAGGGCGCAAGTTTAATCTGGTAATAGTAGACGAGGCTTCCTTTATACCTAACCTTGAAGACGGGTGGCTTAACTCAATAAGACCTACTTTAACTGACTATAAGGGGAAAGCTATATTCCTTAGCACCCCAAAAGGCAAGAATTACTTTTTTAGTTTGTTTAGCAAAGCCGAGCCGGATTGGCAGAGCTTTAAGTTTACTACATACGATAACCCGTACATAGACCCTCAGGAGATAGACGATGCTAGAAGGCAGCTCCCAGAAGTTGTATTTGAACAGGAGTATATGGCAAATCCGGCTGAGAACGCAGCTAACCCTTTCGGCAGCCAACATATACGCAAGTGCTTACACCCGGTTACAACTATGCCGGTAGTAGCTTATGGGATTGATCTAGCCAAGTCAGTCGATTGGACTGTAATAGTAGGCTTAGACGAAGACGGAAATGTGGCTTATTTTGACCGCTTTCAAATGGATTGGCACAATACCAAGCAAACTATCCTTAGACTGCCTAAATGCCCTATCCTTGTAGATTCTACGGGGGTTGGAGACCCTATCTTAGAAGACCTGCAAAGAGAAGGGGTAATGATACAAGGCTTAAAGTTCACAAGTTCAAGTAAGCAGCAGCTAATGGAAGGCTTACAGGCTGCAATACATCAAGGTAAGATAGGCTATCCTGAGGGGATAATAAGCCAGGAGCTAGAAGTATTTGAGTATCAGTATACTGCAACGGGGGTAAAGTACTCTGCACCTTCCGGCTTCCACGATGATGCTTGTGTGGCTCTGGCTTTGGCTTGGCAGAATTTCAGCCTTAAACGTGGCACTGGTAGATATGCCTTCCTATAATTGCAACAAGGTTACAAAAATATATTTGGTGGATTGTGTAGAACTTGTATATTTGGTTATTATTTAATCAAAACACAAACACAATGAAAAAAGAAACCGCACAATTTTTAGCCGTATTAGTAGCAGCTTGTTACCTTTTAGGGCAACTTCAAGACATCTACTCAAAATGATCTACGCTATCTGCCTTCTGCTAATTGCAACAGGTTTTGTAATGGCAGCATTAACTGACTATTTAATTAAAAACAATGACCCAAAGCAACAAAGAATACATAGACAAATATTACGCAAGTGAGCCTATTAGCATAATGATGGCTAACATAGATGCTACCTATTTGGAAATACTTACATACTGTAACGAGCAAGGCTATGAGCCTTCTAAACGCAGAATGAGAAAGCCAGAAGATAAGTCAAAAATCGGCTTTTTTGACATTGAGAACTATAAGCCTGAAACGATATGAAGCAAAATGATAAGATACCTTATTGGAAATTGCTAATTGTATTTTTTTCGGCAGTAGTATTAGAAGCAAATTCAATAGCTGGTTTTAGGTTTTTAATGGACAAGCATTGGATTGGTATGGTATCAATGGTATTTATCAATCCTTTTCTTTGCTTACCTATGAACCATTTTACTATTGAAGTAAAAACATTTTCAGGAAGATTTAAGATAGCTCTTGCTTTTGCTCTTGGTTTTAGTGCAGGAGTTTTACTTATTAGACCTTTATTTATTTAACACTATAAACAAAAACAAATGGAACTACAATTAATCTTTGAAACAACAAAAGAACAAAGGGTGGAGTTTACACACCAAGTAATTGAACGCTTAAACGCAGGGGAACTTGATCCGTTAAAAACGCATATCCAGGTTAAAGCCTTAGAAGATATGCTTGAAACATTAAAGGGCAATAAGGACTACAAAGATGCGGTATTACAAGCAGCCGTATTAAATGGCAAGGACTTTGAGTATATGAGTGCTAAGTTTAACATCAGAGAGGTAGGAGTTAAGTATGACTTCTCTAAATGCGAAAGCACAGACTACGAGGAAATAATGGCTGACTTCAACGATGCCACTAAGCGTAAAAAGGACATGGAAGAGTTCTTAAAGAAAGTACCGCATCAAGGTCTTGAAATTATTAACGGAGTTACTGGCGAGGTTAAAAAAGTTTACCCTCCGGCAAAGAGTAGCACCACAAACGTAGCCGTATCATTAAAATAATAAAAATATTATACTTCTTTGTAATTTGCTTACCTTTGGCAGCGTTATGCTACATAGGTGGGCATCTTGCTTATGAGATAATGTTAAAACTACGCAAATGACTTGGAACGAATTAACAGTTTGGCAGTACCAACAAATCTATCCAATAGTTACTAAGCCTGAGAAGGATTGGACTAACTTAGATGTAGAAAGTAAGTTAGTAGGCATAATCTACAACCTTACAGATACTCAGGTGGATAGCTTGACTATTCAGCAGTTCAATAACCTTAGAGCTACACTAAGCTTCTTAGACGATAAGATAGAAGGTAAGCCGGTTAAATACACACAAGTAAATGGCAAACGTTATAGGTTTATCTATGATGTTCAGCAAATTAAAGCAGCCAGATACATCGAGAGCAAAGTATTTAGTACTGACTTAGTTGGTAACCTGCACAAGTTAGCAGCCTCTATGGTTATGCCTCAGCGCAGGACTTGGTGGGGAAAATGGGTAGACGATACTTATGACGCTGCCAAGCATAGCGATTATGCAGCAGACCTACAAGCCTCTAATTTTGTACATATCTATCATTCGGTTGTTTTTTTTTATCATGTATACAGAAATTGGATAGAAGTTTCTCAGGGTTATTTGATTCAAGAGATGATGGCGAAGGGAATGACACCGGAATTAGCACAAGAGGCGGTTCAAATTTTATGCAGCAGTTTGGATGGCAATATTGTGCCAAATCTGTTGCCGACCACGAAAATATCACAGTTGACCAAAGCTATGAACTTACAACAATCCAATTCTTAAACACCCTATCCTACTTAAAGGCAAAAGCTGACTTTGACAAGGAGCAGCATAGAAAACTTAAATAATACCGACCCTGCCATTTTTGGTGGGGTTAGTTATTTTTAGACCTTCCTTATATTTATTAGCGTGAGCATATCAAGAGCGCAAATAGAAGCATTAAGGAACGGCTTTATACAAAGTATAGGAAGCACAGGGTTTAGTGCAGTAAAGCCAGGAGAACTGCCGGTATTAGAAGAAACCCTTGCTTTATATGGTAAGGCTTTTAATGATGCCTTAGTTAATATATTAGATAAAGACAATATCACAAGCTCTGGTAAGTTAGCAGAACCGGCTTTGCCTATCATTACAAAGTTCGGAACAGGATATGTTTTGAGTTTAGGTTATGAGCCGGGAAGTGCAGCATCTAAATACTATGACTTTGTCAATAAAGGGGTTAAGGGTACTAAGAACGTAAAGGCAGATAGCAAAACACCATATGCTTTTAAGAGCAGTAAAAAAGCTGTGCCGGTTAGCTCAATAGAGAAATGGCTTGGATATAACAAGCTAAAATCAGTATCGGTATCAAGATATACAAGACTAGGAACTGAGAGAAAGGCAATAGAAGGCAAGAAGTCCTTAGCTTTTTTAATTGCCAGAAGCATACACAGGAAAGGTCTAAAATCTACACACTACTTTGATAGAGCAGTAGCTCAAATATTTAATAAAGAATTTATCCAAAATTTAGCAGTCGCATTAGGTGGCGATGTGCAAATTCAAATCAAACAAGCAGTCAATGGCAATAACAATAACAAGTAGTCCTGCACCATACTCGTCTATGCACGAGAGCCTGTGGTTTGTTTCAAGTTCTACTAATAGCGGAACTACAAACTTTAAGTTTGTTTATGATGTCTATATTAACGGCAGTCAGGTAATTAGGTCAAAAGTATTCCCTGCTCCAAGTGCGGAAGGTAGCTACGGGGTGTTTAACGCTTCACCAATGGTTAGAAGTTTTGTAACTAATTACTTTGAGCCTTCTGGCAACTCAATACTTGTAGCATCAAACGATAAGATCAAAGTAGATTATCAAGTAAGAATAGGCGAAGAGGTAAGCGGTGTAACAACTACTAACTTAGCATCCGGCAGCTACTCAGCTTACAACTTTGTACCGCCATTGTTTGCCGATGTGTTCTTAACAAAGAACCAGACCCCGTTAGTATTATCAGACTATTACGATAATTTACTATTAGAAAACTTTACTGATGACTTCTTGACCGAGAGAGATACAGACGAGATAACGCTAGAATATGGCGATAATTTTTATATTACGTTCCTTCGCATATCAACAGGTGGCTATTCTGCTTGGGTAGAAGTACTAGGAGCAGGAGATGTAGTTACTAACACAGTATCGGGCAATATAACCCTTGCCGGTCAGTTCAATATGTTTAACCTACAAGCCGGACATATTAACGACTTTGCTTCTGGCACGATTATTAATGAAGATACATACGGCTATAACTTCTATTTGAAAAGAGGTGCTGCACAGACTAGGGTTATTAAGATAAGACAAAAGTGTTATCCTAAATACCAACAATTTAACTTAGAGTTCCTAAATAGATTAGGCGGGTGGGATACAAAGAAGTTTGCTCTTGTTAATAGAAGGTCAAGCGAATATCAAAGAGCATCATACAGGCGAAGCGATTGGCAGCTTGTAGGTGGACAAATGACAAACATAGATGGATATAACAGATACAACGAAACGACTTTTAACTATGCTATTCAGCATAAAGATAAATACAGGCTTACTTCTGATTGGGTTAGCGAACAAGACTATGCGTGGTTGGCTCAGCTTGTATCAAGTCCTATTGTATATATGGAGGTTCTTGGTGCATACTTCCCTGTTACCATAACTGTAACAAATTACGAATACAAGTTAGAAAGTGCAGACAAACTATTTAACTTCGATATAGAGGTAGAAGTAGGTAAATACTTAACAAGCCAATTCAGATAATGATTAGCACAGAGATATACATAGAAGAACAGAAGATAGATTTATTACAGGATATATCTACCGAGTTTACATATGCCATTGATGATGTAAGTGAGTTTGGTAGCCGCAATACTTCTTATAGCAAAACAATTAGCATACCAGGAACGGCAAACAATAACCTTGTATTTGGTTATATTTTTGAGCTTAATAATGCTAACTTCACAGATAACACGCTTCCAAACGTAGGCTATAACTTTAATGTAACTAAACAAGCTAACTGCAAAATCTTTATTGATAAGGTGCAAATATTCAAAGGCACTTTAAGAATATTAGAGATAGTTATAGACAAAGAAACAATCGAGTATCAATGTAGCGTGTTTGGAGAACTTGGTGGCTTTATTAATCAATTAGGAAATGCTCGTTTAGAAGATTTAGATTTTAGTGCTTATGACCACACTTATAGCGTGGCTAATATTAGCAATAGTTGGAACAATGCCGGAGGCTCTGGCTATTACTATCCTTTGATTGATTACGGAAACGTAAGCACAGGAACATATGGGATAGCTAAAAAGGACTTTCAATATACAACGTTTCGACCGGCTTTATATGTTAAGGAGTATATACAAAAGATATTTGCCGGAACGGATTATACATTTGACTGCTCGTTCTTTAATACGGCTTTATTTAACCGCTTGATTATACCGCATAACCAAACAAACATAACGGCTTCAAATAATACAAGTTTTAGTGCTACTGCTAATAACAGGACAATGAACTTAACAAGCGAACCTTATGTAAGATATACTATAATAACGGCAGGTAGCTTTACACCAGATGCCTTTGGAGAAGTATTTACTTATACAGGTTCTAGTATCAGCACAAGTATAAGAGTAACTTTAAGCGGTTTTGTAAATTCATTCAATCCTGCTAACTCTAACTTTTCTGTTATATTAAGGAAAAATGGAGTTCCAATAGGTAGTCAAGATTTCGATGCAAGTGTTAGAAGAATTATTGATTGTGATTTCACAGTAGATAATATAACTTTTGTCAATACAGATTATATACAGGTTGAGATACTCGGTACATTAATGGAAGTTGAAATATTTACAGGTAACTTAACTATCACAACTGCAAAGCCTACATTAGTACAAATTAATTTAGGAGAAAATATTAAGATAAACGAAACAATACCAAGAGGTATATTTCAAAGGGACTTCTTTTTGAGTATTGTTAAGATGTTTAACCTTTATGTATATGAGAATAAGTTTAACGACAAGGAGCTGGTTATTAGTCCGTATGTGGATTTTTATCCTGAGGTATCGGCTAATGCAGAAGATTGGACTAACAAAATAGATAGAGCCAAGCCTTTTAGTATTAAGCCAATGAGTGAGATTAATGCCAGGTACTATAACTACAAGTTTAAGGCTGATAATGATTTCTATGGTGAGAACTACCGCAAGAAGTACACAGAAGGCTATGGCGATTTTATTTACGATACAGAGTTTGACTTTGTAAAAGAAACAGACACCTTAGAAGTTATATTTGCAGCATCTACTTTATATCAAGCAACAGGACAGGACAAAGTGTTTCCGGCAATATATAAGAAGTCAAACACGAATAGTGCAGAGGACAGAATGGATAGTATTATACGCATAATGCAAACTAAGAAGATAACAGAGGTTTCTTCCTGGAACATTATGAATACTACAACAGTTTTAGGAAGCTATACAAGTTATGGTTATGCCGGACATTTAGACGACCCTATTAACCCTACAAACGATATAAACTTTGGCGCACCAAAAGAGATACAATTTAGCCCTAACACATATCCAAGTACAAACATATTTAATGCTTATCATAGTCCTTATATTGCAGAGATAACAAGTAAGGATAGTAAACTATTAACGTGCTTTGGATTATTGGATATTATAGACATTTTCAACTTAGATTTTAGTAAGTATGTATTTATAGACGGGGTATTATTTAGGCTTAATAAAGTTGAGAACTTTAACCCTATGGAGTACAATACTACTAAACTATCATTTCTTAAAGTAATAGAAACATCATACTAATGGCACAAGAGAACGTAGGTATAAATATAACAGTAGGCGGCAACACAGAACAAGCATTAGGCTCGTTAAAAACGCAGTTAAGACAAGCAACGGCAGAAGTACAGGCTTTATCTGAGAAGTTTGGTGCTACATCCGAACAAGCAGTAGAAGCAGCAAAGAGAGCATCGCAATTAAAAGATGCTATCGGAGATTCTAAAAACTTAATCGATGCATTTAACCCAGATACTAAGTTTAAGGCTTTTTCTCAAACACTTAGCTCAGTAGCCGGAGGATTTGCTGCCGTACAAGGAGCATTGGGTCTACTTGGTGCAGAAGGCGAAGATGTGCAAAAGACATTGGCAAAAGTGCAGTCAGCTCTTGCATTATCGCAGGGTCTTGAACAGTTAGGTGATTTAGGAGATGCGTTTAAGAATGTTAAAACTGTTGCTATTGATGCATTCAAAGGTATTAAAGCTGCAATCGGTTCAAGTGGCATTGGTTTATTAGTATTAGCATTAGGGGCGATAGTTGCTTATTGGGATGAGATTAAAGCAGCAGTAAGCGGAGTAAGTGTAGAACAAAAAAAGCTTACAGAGGAAACAAACAAGAATCTAAAAGCACAACAAGAGAAGTTACAAGCTATTGATAGCCAGGATAATATTTTGAAGCTGCAAGGCAAGTCAGAAAGGGAGATTTTAGGAATTAAAATTAAACAAACTGATGAGGTAATTAAAGCAACTGAGCAGCAGTTAGCACAACAGAAGGTAGTTGTAAAAGCTCAGTTAGAAGCTGAGAAAAGAAATA
>Ga0247723_1000868_pt1 | contig 19015 bp, 35 predicted proteins | sample MSEWelMarce5H_FC_FD_189079 | JGI IMG/M metagenome (GOLD analysis project Ga0247723, IMG submission 189079) | Subsurface sediment microbial communities from gas well in West Virginia, United States - MSEEL Well Study Marcellus 5H_FC | ecosystem: Environmental > Terrestrial > Deep subsurface >... | reverse complement strand
GGTATGTACTGAAGGATGAGAGTTAGTACCTTAGCATTAACTGCTTTTGGCGGGTGAGAAGGTAGCGGTTACATTTTGACTTTTTCTAAAATCGTTTCCTAAAAATAGGGGGGGTCTTCATTTTTATAAAAAGATAAAAGTTTTTTATAAAAATCAAGACAAAAAATAAAAAACACTAAGGACAAAAACTTTTTGAGTTAGTTTAGATCTAGTTAGTAGTTGTAAGACTTGATCTAAAGTCTTTGTGAGTGTGAGCTAGATCTTAGGTATGCCTAGTCTTTGATCTTGATCAAGGGTGTTGGAAAACTATTGAGTAAACAAAGCCAGGTCTAGCTAACTAAACACACTAAGGATCTTAGGGTTCTTGTTTTAGTTGTGTGTAATTTTTGAGACTAAGGTGGTCTTGTCTTGGTTGAAGTGTCTAATTATTTTTAGGCTAGATCTAGGCTTTAGGCTGTAGTAGATCAGTTCAGTATCTTTAGTTAGATCTTATCTAGTTCATCTAGTAGATCTTGATTAGAAACTAATCTAGATCTGATCTAACGGCAGACACCTAATCAGTAGACCTAACCGCATACCGCATCTAGATCTGATTGCTGTAGAAACTAGATCTGATCCGCTGTAAAGACTAGATCGGCATACCGCAAAAGAGTAGATCTAACTTAGTCCGCCGCAGTGATCTAGATCAAACCACCACAGTGATCTAGCCACCGACAAAGATTAGATCTACCACAAAGACCCACAGAGATCCGCGAGCGCAACCACAATAAGAAACCCCCCACCATAACGGCAGGGGGTTCGCTTATTGTTGTTGTTTACTTGTTGAGAAAGGCGGTGTTGAGTAGAACATTACCCTTGACACTCTTAGCGTCAATGACAACGCCACCCAACCCGTTTCTTGTAATCTCCCAAATAGTCTCGGGCGCTGTCGCCTTTGGGTTCTTTGATAGATACAAGGCTATAGCCCCCGCAACATGAGGCGCGGAAAAAGATGTTCCGCTTCTTGTTGAGGGCAAACCATTTGTTCCCTCGGTAGTAATCAAACCACCAGGGGCATACATAGACACGCACTCACCAAAGTTTGAGGTGTTGGTTCTTTGGTCGTTCATGTTTACAGAACCTACTGTTAGGGCTAGACTTGCTCCCGCAGGGCTTAGTCGACAAGCGTCTATGTTTTGATTACCAGCGGAAACTACTGAAACCAAACCAGCTTTGTAGAGCCGTGTAATCGCGTCATCAACCAACTTAGTCTTACCAACCGCAATGCTTAGGTTCACAACTCCAGCTGTACCGCGAGGGTGATTCTTGATTATCCAGTCGATTCCCTTGACAATGTTGGCAGGGACTATTCCACCTTTACAATCAGCAACGCGAACTGGCACAATGGTTGCGCCCTTAGCTACTCCGTAAGTTGCGCTAGCAATTACTCCCGCAACTGCCGTGCCGTGTCCATTACAATCACGGTTAGCTTGGTGTGGCGTTCTGATTCCCGCGAGCGCGTCAAACCCTGTAAGAACTCTCCCACCGAAACCAGGTAGCGTTCCAAGAACTCCAGTATCCATAACATAGACAAGTACCCCAGCGCCAGCGCTATCGGGGTAGCTATAACTTCTATCTAGTGTTTCAGTTGTTTGGTTGTAGTCGATTCTATCCAGACCCCAAGAACTAACTTCGGTCTGAACTCCAGCGCTAGCGGGTGTTGCCCCAATGGCAAGCACAATAACCGCGAGCGCGATACTAACTTTGTTCTTCATTTATCTCTCCAATCTAAAGCCCAACAATAGGCAAGCTCAAACTAACACATAGTCAACTAAAAAGCAAGCAAGCCCGAGATCTCCACTTCTTGTGTTAGACTCTCCAGATAAACCCCTAGTTGAACAGGAGAGATAAAGATGATTAGACCTTTTGCCGGAAAGATGCGCGGGGTTAGGGTTATGCCAGACCCCCTAAGTATCTTGCTAAACCCCTTTGATGAGGGCGGCATAACTTACGGTTATGTTATTGTCCCAGGAGAAGACTCTCCGGCTATCTATGACGGGGCAGAGTGGCACTCTATCCTAGACACCGAAGACGGCTGGGAGTCTAAATCTAGTGAGATCCTTTTAGATCAGCTAACTAAGATTCAGCAATCGATCCCCCTAGATCCTGCTTATGAAAGACTAGCCACACTAGTTATGGCAGACGCGCTGTAAATCAAACTTCACCATAGATACAAGAAACCCCCCGTAGAGGTAAAATACGGGGGGCTTTTTGATAGTTGGGGGAACTATCTATCTCTTGGGGGGCAAGTATGTTGAGCGAGTATGCTTCGGTTGGTAGTTGTCCCGTCTTACAATCAGTAAGGCGTAAACCATAAGAGCAAAGCCACCAAGAATAAGAGCGATAGCGGACGCTAGCAATAGTAAATCTCCCATTAGGAAATCACCTCATAGCTAGCGATTCTACTTTCCGCAACTAGGCGGTCATAGTAATCGGTTATGTCTGTCGAGTGAGCGGAATAGCCATAAGGCGTTTTTGAGCCGTCTAGGTTGATTACAATAATGGTCATTAGATTCACTCTCCTACAATCTTGTAAGCCAGTCTATCAAGTTGGGTAGCAAAAGCAAAAGCAATCGCACAGACCGAACCAATCAAAAGTCCATTAGCCCAAACTTCATCAAAGCTAATTGACATACCAGCACCAAGCAAGCCCAGCACTACATAACCAGCAACATACAAACCAGCAACTACTGGCATAAGTAGCAAACCTGCTACTGCTCTTCTAATTACAAACTTCATTTTCTTGCCCCTTATCTTTGGGGAACTTCCCCAACAAGTCAAAATTAGCATTAGCCCAAACTAATGTCAAGCACATTTCTAAAAAAGTTTTTCGGGCGTGTCGCCCAGTCGATCCGCCAGGGTCAAAATAAAACCCCCGCCAGAATCAGCGGGGGCTTCGAGAAGATTCAGCTAGAAAAGTTCTTCTTCATCTTCATCTTCTTCATAATCTTCAATTTCTTTGACTTCTATTGAGTCCACATTGTCGTAAGTAATTTCCTTGTCCATTGTGTCGCCCCAACTTGTCCAAGCAAGCTTCTCAGCTTCCTCGGGAGAATCAGCTTCCAATTCTCCAGAGAATTCAACCAACATCTTGACTTCATACTTTGGCATTTTTGCCCCTTTCTTGCGGAACTTCCGCAGCTCAATTCTCGCACCAACCGCCGACAATAATCAAGAACATTCTTGGGCGTGTCGGAATTATTTGGAATGACCATAGAGAGAGACTACCCACTCGGGGAACTCTTCCTTTAGGTACTGCTCCCCTTCATTAGTGAATCGCCCGGTGCAGCTCCACTCGAGTGCCGCAAATAAAAACACCCCACCCGAAGGTGAGGTGTCTTTTTTATTTCCGCTATCTCGGAAGGTTGAGAGTTAGGACTTCACCGAACTTCACTAGAGCTTCATAAGCTTCAGGAAACTTAGTTTCGAAATCGTCCCAACTGTTGATTGACCTACGCTCGCTAAGCGTGACTTCAGCGATAAGGTCGCCCTCGGTGTTTAGTATCTGAGCTGGTCGCTTAGCAACCGCATCAAGAACCAAACTTCTAATCTCGCTCTCACGCTCAGCTAGCTCAGCCTTAGCTGACCTAACTTCTGCTAGCTCGGAGATAATCTCCTCGAGAGATAACGCAACTACAACAGTAGACATTTCTGCCCCCTTCTGACCCGAAGGTCTGTAGTCCTCAGTCACCTTGACTTCCTGACTACCTTAGTAGTCTAACCTCTACCCCCGACAAAAGTGAAACTATTTTGATAACAAGTTGGTAACAAAAATTTGCCACATGATCGATCCAGGATCCAGGCAAAAAATAAACCCCCTAATCTCACTCGCAGGTGAAGATTATTAGGGGGCTTATAAGTTTTTAGTCTAGCTCACATAACCGAACTGCTTCATAGACTCTCGCATAGACTCTGAGATTCTCTGTAGCTTGTCTAGGTCTGTGTTGCTTAGTCCCAGTGTGTTGCCGTCCTCATCGCAACCGCCAGTGAAAACTACAGTTCCGTGTATCGGATAAGTTCCACCAACAGACTCGAAGAACGCTGTTGCCATAGGGTTAGGGTCTAGCTCTGCTTTGAACAAGAACTCCTCATTGACCCACATTGTGATTACATCGTTGATAGCTATTGCTTCTATCAAACCGTCTACAGAACTCTGTAGCTTCTCTAGCGAACCCTCGGTAATGTCATACTCCCGAACTTCACCCTTTGAATTTACTTCTAATGCCTTGTTCATTTGTTGCCCCTTTCATCTGGTATCTCCAGATACTAAAACAGTAGCATAGAACTACTGAAAACTCCAGCGTGTCAACTAATTATTTTGGATCCTTAGAACCCAGTAGCGCCAACTTGCTTTGACTACAAAATACTCTCTAAAGCTTAGGAACACTCCCACAAGGGTAGTCAAACCATAGGCGGCGATAATCTCTGTTGGTGTGTTGTAGCCCCTGACAAACCCCATAAGCAAAACAAAACCACCACCAAGAGCAAACCCAGAAAACAAGGTTGCTAGGTGTTGGTAGTGAAACCTATACTTCTGAAACTTAGCCCACTCCTTTTGGCCAGCTAGTTGGCGCTTTTGGTATCGTGTTAGTCGCTTCACGCTTTGACCCCTATCGAAAAAGTTTCGATTAGCTTGGTATCTAATCTCTCCAAGTTCATTTTAGCTTTGTATGAATCTCCATACAAGTATCTAAGCGACAAGTTTCTAATTTCTTGATTAGTCGAAATCTCACGCCAAATCGCAGACTTACTGCTGTCGCTGTATTCTTGTTCGCCACCTGCTAGTGCCATAACTCGCTCATACGCATAGCTCATTGACATTGGAACATTTGACATTTTTACCCCTAACTGTAAGCAACTTGCTTACAAGACCAATCTAGCAAAACCTACCGACAATTTCCAGTATTTGTTTTAGGCGTGTCGCGGGCGGGCAACCCTTATTCTATCTTTGGGTATTAGACCACCGGCCTCAAACTTCTTTAAGTGATGGTTTGTAGTGTTTCTAGCTTTACCAATCTGTCTCTGCACTGTAAGTCGCGGGGACCCCAGGCAAACATACTCTGCCCAGTAGAGTTGAGCTAGTGACACTTTGCTAGTGTCTCCACTAGCCACTATGTCGCGCAACCAGGGGTTGTAGTCATAGACCAGATCTCTAAGCATATCGGGGAGCTTCATCTTAGTTAGCGCGGCAGTGCTTACTCCATACTCACTAATAACTTCCATAGACTTTACCCGCAAGCGCTCGCCATCAAAAGTAATCTGATACCTTACTTCTAAGTCAAGCTCTTTGTGTATAGCCACTTTAGTTACTGACTCGGGGAACCTAAGCCTTCTAGATCTACTGTCGGCCGGCCCAAACTCAATCATCTCGCGGCCTCTTCTTGTTTAGAATCTCTAGCGCTTCCGCATAGAGTTCCAGCTCGGGGTCGCTTACCCACTCGTTAGTTTCAGTATCCCAGACTTGCTCTGACTTGCTGAACCTGGTTGTAAAAGTGTCGTCATCTATAAAAGGCTCTTTAGACTCTAAGTCCACACCAACTACAAAATAAACTTGCTTGCTCAATTGAACACCGACAATTCGTGTTCGAACCACCTGTCAAATTCTTCTTGGCACTCTCCACACAAGGGGTGTACCAATTTGTCGCTAAGAACTTTTATCTCTACTTCACACTTGTAGCAAGTTGTTTTTACCATTTGACTTCCCTTTCTTTTAGGTGATCCAAAATTACCACAAGCCTAAGACATTAGCAAGGCTATCCAAAAAAAGTTTTTGGCGGTAGTAGATGTTCGGGGGGGATTATCTACTACCGCCTAGGATTAGGTAAAAGGGGGATAATACCTAATCCACTTCCAACCTGAGGAGCAAGCTCGACTCAAGCTGGAAAGTTAGAATCCAACCACATAAGGTCGTCGGACAAACTCAGTATACACATTGTCGCCTATAGAGTAAACCCCGCTATCGGCGTCAACAATTACGCTAGGCGCATCAGCAATCTCTCCACCTGCTAGGTGTCCGGTATCAATACCGAAAGAAAGCTCTCCATCGTAGTTTCCTAAAGTCGCGAACTCGTAAAAAATCTGAGCCGCGAGATAGGTTGGGTCGCCGATTCTAGTTGTCCTACCTAAAACATTTTTTACGGCAGTGAGGTTGTCGTCGCCGGACCAGTGTCCATAAAAAATAATTGGTGTTTGTAGTTGCTTGCTGTCAATCTGAATGTAAGCTCTGTTTCCCATTTTAGTAATCCCCTTCGTTTGTAATCCAAGTATCTAAGTGATGTGCTTCCACAATAGCTGAGGCCGGAGCAAAAGTCAAGCCACGGTAAAGAACCCCCTCAGGCATTGCAATTTCTCTGTTCCAGTCTTCTTCGTTGCAAGCTTCAATAGCTTCCATACAAGGCTTGACCATGGACTTTGGGACCGGAGGATAGTGATTACCCTTTAGGTGCCACTCTATCTGTTGCTCTAGAGGTATTTCTGATTCTGCTATGCCTTCGGCATACATTCTTCCCATTTCATTCTCCCTTTGTTAGTTTTTGTGTTGCGTTTGAACTCTACCACATTTGTTGCTATTAGCTTGTGTGTCTTAGACTTTTTTTCCTTTGAGTAAATCTACTCCAAGACCTTTGTTGACAACTTTTCCACAGATCGCGCAAGCTCCCCATTGGAATTGATGAATGTGTTTCTTTCCCATTTTCTGATCCCTTTCCCTTTGTCTAAAGAATACACCACCGGCCGGCAGTTGTCAACCGCGCGGCGCTAGTAGTTTTCGTTTACCCAATCAATAAGCTCTTCTAAAGTTTCGGAGCTTCTTAGCGCGACAAGAAAGTTTTCGTCCTCAAGCAACAAGTAAGCCGAAACTGTTGTCTCTGCTTCCACGGTAGCCATCACTGCCCTAACGCCGCGCTCTGAAACTAAGTCAACAAGCCAACTCATTAGGCTGTTTCCATTTCCTCAAGCCAACCTGTCATTTCTCTAGACATTTCGTCTGCAAACCCAGTGTACTCTAATGCTTCACTTAGTTTCGCAAACTCTCTAGTTGTATAGTCTGTGTGTTCAGGTAGTAAGTACTGAAACACCACTGGCGTTTTCGGGTCCACTGTTTTTAGACTCGCGATCAAATCTGCAACTGTTGTAGCCATTTTATTTCCCTTTCTGTTGTTTATCTAATTGTCTACTACTTGACACTTGGTGTCAAGGATGAATCCATTACTGACTTTAGTGTTTCGTACCGAACAATGTTTTCGGCTATCCACACTTCCGCAACCATACGGCTGTTTTTGTATCCTGTTCCAACTACTCGGCGCGGCGTAATTGTTCCATTTGCCAAATCGGTTCTCATCTTTTTGTAGCCTTCTATTTGACTTTCAATGTACTCGCGTGAGTAAGTTGTTCCATAAATATTTATCTCGTTCATTAGTTTCCCTTTTCTTTTAGTAGTAATTGCCCTTTACCTAATCCTAGCCCAACGCCATGCGCGAGCCAGTCTGTCTGGCACATGAATGCCCATGGTCCTAGTTTAGTTGCGCCATCGTATCGCGCGCTACCCCCGCAAAAATCGCAAGTTGGTAGTTGTGAAACTGTTGCTACTCTTGAATCTTTTTCCATTTGTTTCCCCTTTGTTTGGTAATTCAAACATACCGCATACCACCGACAAAAGTGAGGACATTTTTATAACAAATCCATAACAAAATTTTGGATCGCCGGTAACCTCCGGCAAAAAGAAAACCCCCCTTGCGGGGGGCTATCCATAAAGCTTAGAGCTTAGCTAAAATTTCTTCCAGCTGTTTTATTTGCTCTGGCGTTAGAGCCTCAATAGCCTCTGTGTTGATTAGGCTACCATTTGTCCATTCTTCCATTGTTACACCTCCTCTTCACACTGGCAGGGGCTCCAATACTCATACCCCGAACAAAAGGCACAACCTTGCTTGGTGTCGTGTGCCACGCAGTATGTTTCATCTTGGTACTCACCACAGCAGCGAAAATACTCGCCCTCGTAGTAGTAGTAATCTCCAACCACGTGCTTCTTGATAGTTTCCATAACATTTCCCCTTTCATTGGATACCACCAGACTACCAACTACCACCGACAAAACTCGTATTTAGTTGGTAACAGTTTGGTAACAAAAATTTGGATCCACCGGATCGCCTGGCAAAGTTTAGTGAGCAGTTTTACAACTTACTCAGGTTGTTTTGTTAGGGGGCTAACAAATCTCGAATCCACCACAGCTCTCTAGGAAGTCGGCAAACTCCTCTAGGTCCTCTAAGTCTACTGAGTAGTGAGTGTCCCAAGCAACTTTAGTTCCCTCGCCGTGACAACCATTACAGTAGCCCTTGGCTCGCCCAACAATGCTCGCCATCTCTGTCGAAAGTTGTCGCTCTGGCATACCATTACTGACACCAACCTCATCAGTTCTGATTCCAGTTCCATCACACAAATCGCAATGCTCTAAAGGCAGACTCGCAAGATACTTGTTCCTAGAATCTATGTAAGACTGTGCCTTACCACTAGCCAAGTCCTCCCTGAGTAGTCTTGAGAGCAACTTGCTTTTTGTTTCATTGAGTCCATCGCCATCATTAGATTGAGCGTACTCCACAAGAGCAGCAATCTCTGAGTGATTATCCTCGACATACTGCCACAAAGGTCTCCAGCCCCAAACATTGCGGCGGAAATACTCGCCAACCTCGTTGGTTGGTTTCTTGCCATAAACATCCATACCCATTTTTATTTCTCCCTTTCTCTTGGGTATCTAAATCGTAGCATAGTCCTAAGACATTTTGCGTTAGATTCGGAAAATTATTTTACCAAATCTGGATGCTGATCCAACCACTCGAAATCTTCTGGCGGATATAAGACCTCTGGTGCAGCCTCTCGAAACATTTTCATCCCGGCTTCGATTACCAACTCGTATGGCTTTTTTCCTAATCCGTCAGCAATTCTATCGATAACCTGTGAAGACGCGTCTTTCTGTCCTCGCTCTATTTCCGACAGATACCCGAGCGCTATCGGTCCGTTGTCTGCTACTGATCGCATAGTTAGACCCTGCGCGTGCCGTTCCTCGCGGATCACCTCGCCAAGTGCTTCATTGAATTTCATAATACCCTTTCCGTTAGGTGTGTTCAGTCTATAGCGTGCCCGTCGCTTTTAGCAACTACCACACCTTGCCGACCTGGTAAGTTTCATCACAGTTTAGACACTTGACATCCGCATAGACAGGCCGTTCTGGCGAGCGCCGTAGTTGCTCAAATACCTCCGTGCTTGTCATACTCCACTCATGGGACGGCTCCGGCTCGTATTCAGGCAAGCCGTCTACCCAATCCTTGAGCCGTTGTGTCGGGAGGCCGTTATACCAATCCTCGCCACCTTCCCAGGAATCGTAGTCTTGCCAGCCCTCTAGCGCGAACTCCAGCAACTCGACCTCCGTAGCCTTCTCGCCGTTCGCCATTTCAATTTCTTCTTTCGGCACATGCCACTTCGGGTCGTTTACTAGATAAGCAACCTCGCCGTAGTTAGCCATTGTCATTGGAATCTCGAGCGTGATGAACTTATCACCGTTCGTCTCGGCCGGCTCCCGGTTCTCCGGGTTGTCCAGGTATTTCATCTCGTAAGCGGATAAGCGGGCCACGCCGTCCACCACATACACATTGAACTCGTATTCTTTTGACTTCATTTTGACCACTCGTTTTTCTTGATTGGCAAGCCGTGTGCGTCAATGTATTCATTGACAGCTTCGCCTGTTTGTAGTTTTAGAACTGTAAGACGCTCTGTAAGTTCTGGAAACTCTAGGTTTACTGATAAGCCCTCAATAAACTCGACCAGCTTGTAGAGAGCTGGGTCAGCGTAGCCATTTTCGAGATACATCTCGACAGTTGCCCCAATCGCACCCATACTCATAATTGCGACATCTCTTGCGTCTAGGTTTTCTATGTCCATTTTGTTGCCCCTTTTCTTTTGTTTATCCAACTTGGATACTCCAACTTTAGCAGGTATGACTGACAAGTCAAGGCGTGTCGTAAAAATTTTTCTGATCCATAAAAATAAAGACCTCCCACCAGGAGAGGCCTTTATTTTTTGCTGCCCTAATTTATGCTGCCTGGGTTAGCCTTTCGCGCAAGGGTACACCCTTACGTGGTCAGCCCAAATCCATGGCTCCTCGTACCCATTTTCTACGCCCAAGTCGTCGTTGAAATTTCTTTCAGCAACTTCCAGGTTCTCCTCTTCCCAAGAGTGATTGATCTTGTGTTCTTTTTTAGCCAGGTCCCGGCAGCCAACTTTGTGGCACTCGTACCCATGCTGTGCGTGTTCGATGATTATTACTGACACGTGTCCTCCCTTTCTTTAGACGATCTCAGTCTACCCCGGCTGCACCGGCGAGTCAACAACCTGGCAACAAGATTTTAAAGTCGTCCCGGAAACTTCTCACGATCCTCGATCGTCCTGGGGTATGCGAAACCCCGCTGGCAACTAAAGGGGGGAAAGAACCAGCGGGGCTTCTAGTGTCTTGCTCTTGGGGAACTAGTATCGGGTGAAAGGGGATAACTCCCGACTTTCGCTCAACCCTCGAGCAAGCACTCCGTTAGGTAATCAGGCTTGACTACCAACTCTATTCAGAGCGTCCGTTGCGGCTTTCCCTACGCTCATAGCAATCTCGTCCGTGTTCATCTCGGTCAGGTGAACTCCCCACGCCGCTTGCCCGATAATGCTTCTCGCACCTCTCGGGTCGCAACCTCTCGGTGAGATTATCAGGACAGCCACGCCGTTTCGCTTACACTCCGTAAGTGCGTCCACCGCACTCTGGAATTGGCTTGCCGTGTAGTTTCCGTCCGATACGATTACCAACATACGCACTCCGTCATTGGAAGTCAGTCGCACTTCTCCGTCTAGTGCTTGCCACGCTTCGTCAAACTTCTCTGTGCCGTCAGGTGCGGAATAGACAGATACATCAGCGAGCCGTTGTCCAACTCGAAGTGTCGGGAATACACCCGAGCCGTAATACACCATAGCCGTCTTAGCTTGGATTCGGTGTCCAGCTTCTCCCATTACCCACGCCGTAGTTGCCATAGCTTCCATAGCGGAACTCATAGAACCAGAAATGTCCACCATAATTCCGAGCCGTAGTGTTGGGTCGTCCGTGTGTTTGCGAACTTTCTTTCGCCAAGCAGGTTGGGTCGAGTGGATTCCCATAGACTTTAGAGCCGCATTTTGGACAGCCACTCGAGCCTTTAGTTTGCCCTCTGGCAGAACTGATTTTCTTTCGTGGAGTGAACGCTCACGATACTTTGCCTTGTCCAACATCTGACCAATCTTGACAGCACTCGCTCTCTCGTTGGAAGTTGGCGAACGCTTTTCTTGTAGTCGAGAACTCGAGCCAGAACCTACTGGGTCAGTAGTCTTGTCAAAAACTTTGGCAGTCATTTTGCGTTTCTGGTCATTGTTCTTGCTTTGCTCTTGTCGAGCTTTTGCTTCGTCCTGCCACTTCTCTTGCTTCTCTTGGTCAGCCAAATCCTCGGAAGTGTTTAGTTCAGTTTCGGTAGCAGACTTCTCAAGTGATTCCATAATCTTTGATACAGCACCAGAGCCTTTTGATTCTTTCGATTCGCTCTCACCAGATTCGCCCTCGCTTGGCTCTGCCATTACGCCCTCGCCCATTTCAGGCTCTCCCTCTGGGTCAGCCTGTCGCAACAACTCCACCCACTTCTTAGCAAGGTCAGCACCCCTGTCAGCTTGACTGACATTGAGAGATTGGAACTCCACCCAAATCTTTCGTAGCTCTCTGTAAAGTTCCATACCAAGAATCGAAGTTAGCGAAGTGTAAAGTTCCGCAACATCATCAGCGTCCAAAACTCCAGCGTCATAACGAGCGAGCGATAAAGCAGACACAAACGCACTCTGCCAAACATCTCCCATTGTCGCCAGCGTTTCAGGGTCAGCGTCCTCGAGTGCCAAGTGTAAAGCAGACGAGCGTAAGAATAAACGATTCTCTGGTCGCTCAATTACTCCACGCCTTTCGATTCGAGATTCCTCGAGCAACATAAATGCCTTTTGCTCATTTGGGTCTAGCAGACTTGCTAAGTAGTTCGTGTCCCAAGCAGTAAAGCGAGCGTGTAGTGCTTCGTGATAAATAACGCCTGTCGCATTTGGGAACTCGAATTGTGTTGCTCTCTTGGTAAAGTTGCCAACCATTTCAGGAGTAGTCGCACTCCCGAACGCCTGTGCTATGTCCACTTCGATTTCTGAAATGTCCGAGTAGTAAGCCGCAATCGCTTTGCCCTCTGCCGAATCATCTCCAGCATAGACAACTAGGTCAGAGCGAATCGCCCAGTTGTTAGCAACCAATCCAATCTCCGAGCAAGTGCGAAGCCACTCGGGTTTGGAACTCTTATCCCTTGTTCGTAATCTTGATTGTTTACTGTGTCCGTAGTGTGCCATTTGATTTTCCCTTTCGTTGGCAGTTCTGTTATGTCCTAAGTGTAGTTCCCTTTGGGAGTGAACGCAAGTGATTAGGAATTATCTCCATGATCACCTGCGTCCACCCCTGTCAGTTTAGAGCAAGGACACTAGCTCTAAATCTTTGCGGGCAGGATAGATTCTCCGAATACTCGAGTGAATACATCTGCCACAACTGGTCTGTCAATTTCTGGTGCGGAAGCAAGTAGATTCTGAATCGCCCACTTAGTTCCAAACGACTTGCTCAAATCTCTAAACGCAAGTAGCTCTCGCATTTGAGGCGACCAAGAAGTTTCACCACTTTCCAATTTCTTTGACAAGTTCTGTGAAGCAACTACGGCAGGATTCGGAACGCCAAGTTTTTTGGCGAGCGACCAGTCAGTAGTCATTTCAGCTTGGATAACAAATCGAGAAAGCAAGGCTTCGCTCAATCGCACTCCAGCCGCATTTGGGTTAGTAGCCGCAACTACAAAGAATCCGTCTTTAGCTTTTACTGTGCCTCGCTCTGGATTCTGTGTGATTGTAATTTCTTTTCTGCCGTCCATTAGTCCATAGACAACCGAAAGAACTTTCGGGTCAATCAGACCAATCTCGTCAATCAAAAGAACCTTGCCCTCGGAAGCGGCTCTTACCAAACTTCCGTCCACCCACTCGAATCCACCACTCGGAGTTTGGACATAGCCACCCACCAAGTCAGCGACTTCGGTATCGCCCGAACCAAGAACTGTATAAAGTTCGTCTGGGAAAGCGGCTTCGACACAAGCAGTCTTTCCTGTTCCTGGACTTCCATACAGCATTACAAACTGATTCGCCTCTCGAGCTTTGCGTAGAACTTCTATGTCTGTGTGTTCGCCCCATTTGCGAGCGTAGTAGTCCTGACCATTTGGTCGAGAGTAAGATTCATCTCCCGAAAGTGATTCAGTCGTTTCCATTACGATTTCCAAGTCTGTTGGAGTTTCTGGCGTTGTAGTTTCAGATACAACTTTAGCACCCTTAGCAGTTGGCTTTGCCCTTAGCGTGGCACGACCACCCACTCCAACAAGTGAATCAAGTATTGGAGTTGTTGTGTGTAAGACACCACTTCCAACAATCTCGCTGAATAGTGTGTCTATGTCTGATACACCATTGAGATTGTAAGTGCCTTTTGCTACTTCTCGTTGTAGATACATTTTGATTGTGTCCTTTCGTTTTCTGTCTTAGACAATTTTTTCTGGGAAGCCAGCAGACACTCTTGCCTTTTGGATTCTGCGGATAACAGCTTGAGGAGTTTTGCCAACCATAGCTTGCTCAAACTCCTCGTTAGTCATTTCGATAGCGAGTGGTTTGGAATCTCTGATTACCCAAGTCTGGGTAGCAGAAGTTGTAGATTCTCCATTTGCGTCTTTCACCGAATAAGTGTCAAGCAAGTAGCTTTTCAGCTTTTCAGTAATTGTGTAAACAGTTGCGTTGTGCTTATCAACTGGGGACATACTTGCTAGTTCATCACTCGAGTAGCTTGAGTAAGAAATGTGGTAGCCAGTTTCAGCTTCGAGTTTTGCTTCGTCCAACTTCTTTACCAATCTGCCAGAGCCAAACTTGTTGCTATCCCATTGGCTTCGTGGAGAGTGCTTGGAGAGAACTCTGTCCCAAATCTGAACTGGTTGTGCGATACCAACTTCGTCCAAGTGTTGTGGCATTATGATTACTTGTTTTACAGCGTCCTTGTGCCACATACCAATCGAACCCTCTGGTGCGTCTGGATTGTTCACAAGTTCCAAGTAAAGAGCTTTGCCTGTGATACTAGGCGAAGTCATCATTGGCGAAATAGTCATTTGATTCCCTTTCGTTTCGTGTCCTTATCGTTGGCTTTTGCCAACAAGAGAACGATAGCACGATTGACTGACAAAACGCAAGCGTATTCGTTAAAAGTTTTTGAGAATCTTTTTTGCTCCACGATCGTGGAATTCTTAGCTCACCCTGGGTGATATGTATACATATAGCCAAAGCATTCGTTAAAAGTATAAGAAGGGGAGCTGATTGAGATCAGTTGGACCTGGTACCTAAAAAAAGTCTATGTCCTCATCAGGCTCATATAAGTTACCCTTGGAGTACGTCTCAGGCATGTGAGTAGCTTGTCTCCAACCCCCGTCGATCACCGGTGATGCGCATTCAGTGCAGAGGACCCAGTCTCTGTTATTCTCATCGATCACTACTGAGAACGGCGCGAACTCTTCTATCCCGCTATACCCAACCCCTTCAGAGCAGTCAGAGCACTCCGTCTCTACCAGGTTCTCGGGTAGCAGTACACCAGCGGTAACGGCGTCGTCAACATCGCTTGCCGTCTCAATTACGTGTAGTTCTAATGAACGCATGAAACATAGCATACCGCGCTCGCCGTGTGGTGATTTGGACGGGCCTGCTGAACTTTTCACGAATGAGCAAGCCGCTGCACCAGGACTTACGATCCATGCCGTCAGCTGCTGCTGGTGAACTTTTCACGAAGCAGCAAGCCAACCGACAGGTTTCACCAACTGGATTGGTAGTAAAAGTCCATCCGCTCGTAGGCCGGATTTTTGAGTATCCGTTCGATACCCTCGATAGTCCAAAGCAGGCCTTCGTAGTAATACTCGTCATAGTCCGTTGACCCAAAGAAGAAGCCGCTCGCCGATGGAAGTAACTCTTCCGCAACGGACTGGTCGTCTCGGTTATCAACTACCCGTTTGCAAATGTCCAACAGTTCAGCAAGTTTATCCCTGTCCACGTGATACGTCTTGCAATCATCCTCGCCGCCTTGAACTTCACGAACGAACCAGTCGTGAACCGCATTGACCTTCCGCCAATACATGACCTCAAGACTGAGCGTGCCGAAGTTGCTGTGCGGCAGGTCGCCAGTCGCAAGACCCATTTGCCGCTTCAGGTTCTGATACATCTCGGCGTCAGAGTATGACGAGACAAACTTCCTCGCCTCAAGATACATGTCTAGCCCCACGACTACTCCTCAATTCTTTCTAGTGGCTCGCCATCAGATTTTTCAATGAGGCCTGTTCCAATAACAATCTCGCCTGACGCTGTATCTTCACCAAAGACAGCATCAGGGATTTCCCTCAAAACGTATTCCATCAGTTCGTCCATTGTCATGATTAGTTTTCCTCTTTCACTAGTTCAGTCAGCAAATCTTCTGCCTGCTCTTCAGTAATGTATTCGAACTCTCGTGCGTTATCTACTCCACATTGGAGTCCATCATTGAAGCCAGCCTGATAGGCCTTTTTTATTTCTGGGTTTCCATAGAAGTCCATGACTTCCCCTCTCTATTTGATAGTTAGACTATAGCATAGTTCTTCAAAAAAGTAAGGGAAAAAGGGAAAATTATTTAGAAAAGTTTTGGAACCCCTTCGTGGATCCAATTCATCATTCGTGAAAAGTTGGCCCGGTCGAATTCAATCTTGATTTGAATCTCTCGGACCTCGTCCAGTACGGCAGCGAATTCAACGGGGCGTCACTGAAATCATCTTTCGTCAAAAGTCGACCGATGCGCTGCTCAACACATCCGATACAAAGCATGTCGGGTTTGCTCCGTGCAGTGATAGCGGAGTACCAAACGTCATCCTCAACCATGTAGTACTCACCGATGCAATTGGTGCACTCTCCGCAGTCTTCGCAGTAGAACATCCAGTACTCACCGCAGGTGCAGGTACTCCGTGGCAAACGGCGCACGCCGTTAGCGCGCGAACAAATCCAGTCCACGCCGTTACTCAAACCGCGTCCGACATTTGATTGTCGCAGTCGTGACACCAACCACCCCACGCCGTTGTTCCTTTACCCGTTGCTCCGCAGAGCTCGCATTTTTCATTCATAGAGTTACTGTAGCACGCCGCGTTTTATTTGTCAACCCCACTTAAGGTCTTCGTCGTTAAATTTTTCCAGGAAGCCCTCGCCGCGTTCTGTAGAGCTGTACTTGCCGTCCTTCTCCACAATAAGACCCTCGGCTATCAAAGCTTCTATCGCAAGCCGAACCTCGGGTCTTACATCTTCCAACTCTTCTTGAGCGGTCTCGCTCAGAAGAGTAGACGCGATCAGTTCGTTAGCAACTCCATCGTCTGTGTGAAAGCTAAATGGTTCTCTCGATGCTCTCCACATCCGTATGTCCGTAAACGTTTTTCTCATAAGCTCAGCGGTGTCCTCATCGGGTGCTTCTATTGACAGCACGCCGTTGAGCTGTGATGGGTCAAACCCAATCTCCATGCCGTTCTGTTTATAAAACTCCAGAGCGATCTCCGGGATCACTGTGTACTTGTACGTGTTCATTTCAACCTTCCATATTTAGTGCGGGCCCGCCCGTTAGCATCGCAACTGGTGGGCGGGTCCGCTTGGTCGTACACCCGTCCCAAACTCAAATTGGGTTTGTTACGGTTGTAACTTTTTCAGTATACGATGCACGCCGTTATTTGTCAAGTTCATTTTAGAAAAAAGAAAACCGGCCGAGGTTACATTGAACCGGGCCGGTCTCTTTATGGTTCGTTAAAAGTTATCTCTTTTTTGCTGCCGGCTTCTTCTTGGCAACAGCCTTCTTAGCCGCGGGCTTCTTCTTCGCGGAGGCCGCTGCAGTCGAGATCTTCTTAGTAACTTCCTTAGCCGCAGCTTCTGCAACCGCGCCGAATGCTGGGTCCGCTTTGTTAACCCAACGTAGAATCACTGGGATTAGGGACGCCCACAAGGCGTTGGCCACGAGCAGCCACTCACTGGTACCGAAGTCGATTGGTGATGCAATCCCTGAGGTCTGCATAACAATCATTACTGCTCCAACGACCTGGCCGAGGAGGTTCCTGAGGTAGGACTCAATTACTGCTTTGTTCATGTTTCTAACGTCCTTTCTATAGACGAACAGAGTCTAGCACTGAAGAGCTCAGCTGTCAAGTTTGAAAACACCAGTAACTTTTGACAAGCGGTTCAAAGTACTTGGATCCGGAAGACCCGTCACATCAGATCCGGTTCGTCCAATGTTTCGTTGAAAGCGTGCGCATGCTGCAGCGGTTATCGCATCCCACTTCCCTGGTTCACATCCTCTGAGATCCGTTACCGTTGCGAGCGCTAGCTGGATAGTCTCTATCCGTTTGTTCCGATCCCCGTGGCGGATCTCTCCGTTTAATCTTAATATCGAAGGCGCGCGGGCCGCTTCCTGGATCTCTTTCAATTCATCACCCGTGATACGTGTGCGGGCCGGATCCATCAGCTTCATTAACCGTTCGTAAAAAGTTGACCTGGAAGTAGGCACGCCGTTACTGAACGCAGGCCGGCAAAAGATTACAACGTCGGTTACATGCCGGATCTTCTGATGCACGCCGTCTTTCGTTAAATGTTTGGATCCGCCTTCAGTGTTTCCCTCAACCGTTACAAACCGGCCGCTCTTCGTGAATTCCTGGACGTCCGTAACGATCCCGCAATGAGGCGGGCCGAAGGGATCCGGTTCATGTCCGCTCATTGATGAAAAGTTGTAGATCGCAATGTCACCTGGTTTCGGCGCTCGCGAGATCGCGCCGCTTCGAATGCATTCCGCCAAACCGGCAGCTGAATAAACGAATGATGGAATGTTTACCTGGGACTCCCGTGCAACAACGTCGACGAACGCGCCACCCCACGGGCCGGCGTCGTAACCAACCTTTTGACCAAACATGTTCCGGCCGAGGATCTCTGAAGTATACCCTAGGTACTTCTGTGCTGTGGATATGAACAGCTCAACGTGCGGTCCGGGTCCTTGCGTCTTTTTAAACCTCATGGGTTTAGTCTACTGCATTGTGGATGATGGCGGTGTAAACGGGCTTTTAAACTCTGGTAAATCCAACGGGATCTCAGATCCGTCAGGTTTGCGAGACGCGATTATTTCCATGTACCGCTCCATTGACTGGGCGTCTAAAGTAGCTACCCGTGCATAGACGAGTCCGAGCTCGAACAATTCAAGATCCGTTAAAAGAGTATATGCTTCCTGAGCTAACGTAGTCAGTCGGATGTACTCTATCCGGTTAGAGGCGTTTGGGATGTCCGCTTTGAGGTTCTCGTAATGGGTGCGGGCCGCTTCAATGATTCGTGAAAAGGTTGGATCCGGGTTACCGATCGGGTTATTCATTAGATCTCTTCCTTAGGTAGAGCAGGCCGCTTTGGATCCAGGTCATCTTTTGATGATTCGTTAAACGTTATAGATCCGTTATCTTCAGACCCGTTCGTTACGTCAACCGGGCCGTCCTCTGATTCGTTAAAAGTTTCGGATCCGCTGCTCTCACCCTCAACTACAACCTCAGCGTCTACAACATCCGCGCCCTCCTGAGATAGGCGGGCCGCAGTATGAATGGCTCCCTGGGCGAGCCGGTTGAGACGTTCGTTGATTACTTCCGCTGCAGGCCGGACGTCGATATTAACGTTTGTGTCAATCTCCACGCCGCCTCGAACTCCGGCACGGTCAAGGATTTCGGTGGCAGCCTTAAGCATGACCGGTTCGCTCTCAGCGAACTCCATGAGCTCTTCAAGTTTGTCAACAGCATATGGGGCGGCTTGCATTAGT
>Ga0247723_1000867_pt1 | contig 19022 bp, 23 predicted proteins | sample MSEWelMarce5H_FC_FD_189079 | JGI IMG/M metagenome (GOLD analysis project Ga0247723, IMG submission 189079) | Subsurface sediment microbial communities from gas well in West Virginia, United States - MSEEL Well Study Marcellus 5H_FC | ecosystem: Environmental > Terrestrial > Deep subsurface >... | reverse complement strand
GAATACAATATCAGTATCACTGTGTGTATATATAGGGGATGGAAGGCTGGTTGCTGATGAGGATATTTCGTATATCTTATTATTGATGCACATAACAATACGGTCTTTGACATACTCCATTACTGCTTTATCTGCGGTAATACTGTTGTCGCTAATCATAAGAGTATCACCAGCACCAGAAACACCAGTTAATAACTTTTTATATACACGTAATCTTGGAGTTCCAGCATTTAAGACATTGACAATCCAATAAGCATAAGTGCCATCATCACATATAGCCTGAACAGGGTAATCAGTTCCTGATACATAATCAATAAAGTGAGTAACAGTTCCGTCTGCTGCAATCTTATCTACATCATACTCATCCCAAAGCAATATGCCATCAGTTGTGCCATACTGAATTGAGCGAGCAATCTGTGCTGGTCTACCGCTAGTCTGTATTGGACCAGTTGTATAGTGAGTAGTAGCAGTATCTTTAAGTAAAGTTACTTGTCCTTTAGTCCAGACATTAACACCTTTACTATCTGTAAATTTATGTGCCACCGTTTCACCAGCAGATGGGTCATAAAATTTAATGCCAGAACCACCATGAAAAGATGATTGACTTCTTAGCCACCAACCAGTAAGTGATTGCTCACCTGGTTCTGCTCCGTTATCAAACTGTTCTTTACGAAATGGAGCAGTTTGTCTAATGTAAGGTCGTGCATCATTGATAGCATACAAGAATGGCAAGCCACCTATTGCAACATCATATGATTCGTTTGTATTCTGCCAAGTAGTTCCAGTAGATACAACACCAATGTCGGTGGTAATAGCATAGCCTGCGGCATTGCCACCACCTTCGGTAATATCACGACCTGCCACGTATGCTCCTTAAATTATTGTTGCTTCCATATCATCTACTGCGTCATCTATTGTCCGATGTATATCGGATGTTTCATATATCAATTATTCAGCAGGGGTTTCAGGTCCTGCTTCTCGTTCTACTTCATTAGCAATAACTGTTTCAGCAACTAATTCATAGTTACCAGTCTTACATCTATTGCAAATAGGAAAGAACAATGGCTCATCTGCAGCACGAATTTCTGTATATTCGTGTTCACAGCAAGCAGATTTATATTCGTATTTAACTGTCATTTTATTCTCCTTAGAATTAGTAATATAGAAGGACACAGCCAGTGCCACCAGCAGCAGAGCCTTGAGAGTTTGCAGGAGAGGCTCCGCCTCCACCACCACCAGAACCGCCAGTTCCACCAGTTCCGCTTCCAGCAGCACTACCAGCGGCTAAATAACCTGCGCCGCCGCCGCCGCCAGTTCCGTTACCAGATGAATATGTGCCAGCAGCGCCGCCAGAATAAGTTGATGAGGCTCCACCAATTCCACCTGTTGAGTTAGCACCAGTTCCCCCACCACCGCCACCTGCAAATACACCAAATCCGCCATTACCAGCAGTTCCACTACCAGAACCACCGCCGCCGCCGCCAGAGTTTCCTCTACCGCCAACGCTGCCATTACCCCCACCATTACCAGCATATCCATTACCACCATTACCAGTAATTACAGCAGGCGCGCCATAATATGAAAGTCCAGCAGCACCACCAGTAGTGCCTCCACCGCCTCCTGCGCCGCCTACAACACCAGCAGCACCAGTTGACGCATCACCGCGACCACCACCACCAGCAAATAAACCACCGAAGTGGGTAGTTCCGCCTGAAGTGTTACCAGTTCCACCACCTCCAATTGTTATAGGAGTAGTTGATGCATTAGGAATAACGCGAGTCCACCCTTGAGTTACACCACCAGCACCGCCACCGCCAGGGCTTGAGTTATAAAATTGTCCTCCACCGCCTCCGCCAATAAGAATGGCGTAGACCCAGGTAACCCCAGCAGGAATAGTTACGGTAGTTCCAGATGTAATAGTTTGTTGTAATGTTAAATCTTTAGGTGCATATCCAGAAGAAACGCTTGCTGCTGGTGCAGGAAATACTGATAAACCCATTACGCTATCTCCACTCCGCTAATATGAAAGTCAATTGTTGTTGCAGATGCAAAACCTTTAATAGTCTTGGTTGTTGCAAGGACTTGCTTTAAGTCAATGTATGCAGTTGAGTTTGCTGCAATTGCTGTAGTTGTATGCAGGTCAACATCATCAAGAAGTAGAGTAAATGTGCCAGCAGATGCAGCGGTATTAGTTACTGCTATGTTGGTAATTACTGTTGTTGTTGATGATGGAACTGTGTATAGTGTTGCAACAGATGTTGCTGCTGCTTGTCTTACTAGAGCCTTACTTACTGTAGCCATTAGTTACTACCTTCCGTTGTTAGTTGAGTAAAAGTTTTGCTTGTTCTTCTGTGATGCCTAGTTGTGCTAGCAATGCAGCCTTAGCGGTTGTTTTTTCTGTTTCTTTTGTTTCTAATGCTTTAATTGTGTCATCTATTTCTTTTTGTGTTGGTTTAGTTACATCAGGATTATGAAAGGTCAATCCTTCTAAAGTATTGCCCACGCATACCCAAGGTTGATTAGGTCTGAGTTCTACAACTGCATCTGTAAATGAAATCACGGCGTTACCTCCAAAAGTGTAATTGTGCTTTGGGAACCATCGCCATTAACATTAACTGAAGCAGTTCCATTACCGCTTTTAAATCTAGTTTTGTAAGTTGTAGCAGAAGTAGTTGCAGGTGAATCTAAATATGAAGTTGAAAAACTTAAATTGGTCATTCGTAAAGCCGTTTCTGTATAAAGCGAATTTATTGCAAACTCATTAAGTTGTGTTGTTCCACGCACTAATTGCAAATACAATCCTTGATAAATATTTGCAGATGTTTTGCCGCAACCATTTTGATTAACAAATACAAGAATTTTATTACTTGCGCTGGTTGGGGTAATTGTTGCAGTTAAACCTGTGTCAGCGTAAGTGCTGCTTGAACTTGAAGTTTCTGTTGAATAAGTTGCATTTACAATTTGAACTACTTTACTGCCACCAGGAGTAGCCCAAGATGGAATACCAGCAGCAACAGTTAATACTTGAGCAGATGAACCTATACCTAAACGAGCAGGTGTATTAGCGCCTGATGCGTAGATAATATCACCAGTAGTAGTAGTTAATGTTTTTGCTATTTTAGCATCTACTTGTGTTTGAATAGCAGAAGTAACACCATCTACATAACCAAGTTCAGTTGAAGTAACTCCTGCTGGTGCTGGAGCACCGCTTGCTAAATCTCTTGCTTTACTCATTAGTATGCTCCCATAATATTCATTATAGTATTGTCGTTTTCAGTTGTTATTGTTGCGTATGCAGATAAATCAACTGCTGCCCAGACAAGTCCAGTAGCAGTAGATGAGTCAGCCTTAAGAAAATATCCATTAGTTCCTACTGTTAACTTACCAGCAGTATCTGCTGAGGTAGCAACAAGTATGTCGCCTTTTGCATCAAACAATGTAGGACTAAGAACATTGGCTAGTTCAAAAGCAGTAAAGGTGATGATTTCAAGAATGTCACCAGCAGCCAAGGCTGCAAGAGAAGCAATGCTTGTTCCGTTAGTTGCTACATAATCTGTTGAGCGAACTAAAAGAACACCATTTAGATATACCTGTTCTTTGCCTACAATGTAGGAAAGGGTAAGTCCGTTATCATCTGTGCCTGACTTAGATGTTTCTCCACCTGTTGCTGTATAGCGGTAGCGGAAAATATCAGATGTAGATGAAATAGATGCCCAAGCGGAACCATCCCACGCAAGCATTGCGTTAGATGTTGAGTTCCAATATAAAGCACCTTCAATAAGAGCATTGCCATCGTTGTCTACGCTAGGAGCAGAAGCCTTGGGTCCAAGGTATCTATCATCAAAGGAGTCATAAGATGCCGCAGCAGCGGTTGCACTTGCTGCAGCAGCGGTTGCAGAGCCAGCAACGGTATCTACATAAGCCTTAGTGGCAGCGTGTAGGTCTACAGTTGGAGCACCTGACAAAGTAAGAGCACCTGTCATTGTGCTTCCTGCCTTTAGAACAAAAGAGTCATAAACAGTTCCACCTGCTTGGATTGCTGTAGCAATCTCACCAAGGGTGTCAAGAGTAGATGGTGCTGAGTTAACAAGGTCAGCAACCTTTGTATCTACATAGAGTTTGGTAGCAGCGTCTGCGTTAGATGTAGGTGTAGCAAGAGAAGTAATCTTTTGGCTATTGACAGATACTGAGCCAGTAGGCGCAGCCATCTGGTCTAGACGAGATGTTCTTACCTGTGTATCAAAATCTGAGATAGTTGAGGCAGTTTGTGTGCCAGTGTGGTTAGCACGAGCATAAGGGTCAGTCACCATCTTGGCTGCAGTTATAGTTCCATCAGCAATATCAGAAGCAACAATGGTTCCATCTACCAAGTCAGCAGATGTGATAGTTCCACCAAGGTCTAACTTAGTCTTAGCGATAGCAGCACTAGCATTAATATCTGCGTTAACAATTGTGCCGTCTAGAATCTTGGCAGATGTTACCGCTCCATCAGCAAGGTCACCAGCCACAATAGTGCCATCAGCAATCTTAGCCGAAGTAATAGCGCTATCAGCAATATCTCCAGTAGCAATGGTTCCATCAAGAATCTTTGCTGAAGTAATGGCTCCGTCTGCGATGTCACCAGCAACAATTGTTCCGTCTGCAATCTTGGCGCTAGTAACTGCTGAGTCAGCAATCTTTCCTGTGGTTACTGCAGTTGGCGCAATCTTTCCTTCTGTTACTGATAGGTCATCAATCTTAGTTGTGCCTACAGCACCTGTTGCAATTTTACCGCTTGTAATAGCAGAGTCTGCAATATCGCCTGTAGCGATAGTAAGGTCTGCAATTTTAGCAGAGGTAATTGCGCTATCTGCTATCTTAGCAGTTGTAACGTTAGCATCTGTAATTTTTGCAGTAGTCACAGCGTTTGACTGAAGCATTGCTGTGGTAATCATATTGGTATCGGTTGTCTCAAGAACGTTAGCAATAGTTAAGCCGTGTGCTGTTGTTTCATTTTTAATGTGGTCATTGGCTTCTTGGTAATCTCTACCAATTGCCATATGTCGAATTACTGCACCAGCAGAGTGAGCAGAACCACTTCCAGCATTATCAACACCACGTGTAATTGTTAGTGTGCTGCCAGTGCCATTATATAAAGTAACATCTACAATTTCTTCAAGGGCTGTATCTGGGTCAATAACAACTGTATAGGTTTCAGAACCAGTAAGTGTTTTACCACCCATAAGTGCTGGACCATTACCAACTGTCATTGTAGTAACAGTTGAGTTAATAGGCGAACTCAGTGTTGTTTGCTGAGCGCGTGAGGAATATTTTCTTGTTGTCATTTTTTACCTATCGGCTATAGTGGACGCGGATTGGATAGAGCGATTGTTGGCGTTTTGTTTCTTCGTTTAAGCGTTGGATATATAAAGCGTAAAGTTGTTTGGTTGCTGATTGAGATGAACCATATGGTCGTTTAGTATCTGTTTCATCAGCCTGTGGACTAACCTGAGCAGCACGTGCTGGGTCAAGATAAGTAAGTAAACGATATGAAGCGCCAAGAATTACAACATCTTTACAAGATTCTGGTAGTCCAGTTTGTGTTGTAAAGTCCTGAGCATTAGTTGTAAATGCTTCTGGGTCTGTAGCATAAATAACTTTTACAGTTCTACCAGGAGTAATATAGTCGCCAATAGTTACAGTCTGAGAATTTGCTCCAAAGGTTGTAGCATCTGCTACTGAATCCCAAGACCAACGGCGGACAGGAATCCATTCTTCAGAAGGACCAATTGCTTGCCACATAATACTTAAAATATTTTGAATATTTAAACCATCAAAATCATAAGTTGTTCTAGCAGGGTTAAAAACAAAAGTAGTTGATTTAGCAGCAAAGATGCTAGAGCCTGTGGCTCTGATAGTATCGTTAATTGCTTTCTTAATTACATAACGTGGAAATGTTGGTGAAATAGTAACTTTAAGGTCAGCAGCATGAGTAGTAGCAGTAGTTCCAAGATAGCCTCTACCAAATGGAGAAACGCTTGCTGTGTTGGCAATACGGTCAAATGAATCAACCCACATTAATTCTTCTTCAATTTCAATTACACCTTTGCCTACGTTTTCAGTAGAACCTAATTGAAGAATAGTAGGTGATGCACTGGTTGACACAGTTGTAGCAACAGTTGCACGCAGATGAGTGGCTCTATCTTGGTTAAAGGTATAACCTGAAAGATTTAATTGAACTTCATCAATAAGGTCTGTTAGTGTAGTTGTCACGCGTCTATGCTCCTTAAGGCTGCAGGGGCTGCAAGTCCAGTTGTTCCAGCAAGTTCATTACAGATGCCATCTATATCTTTAAATTTATCTCTTGTCCTAGATGATGATGCTTTAATGTTTAAAGCACCGACAGTTGGCATACCAGTAGTTGAAGCCCACTTATTAGCAGCACCTTGTTCATCAAGGAATTTTGTTACATCAGTAATACCAGCAAGACGATTAAGTTCTGCGGTAAGGCTGCTACCTGCTCTGCCAAGTGCCATTTGTTTTCCTATCTAGGTGTAATGATTTTTGACTTAGGTGCTTCCTTTGGCTTGCCAAAGAATGCTTTGTAATAATGTTCATCTAATGAAAAGCGCTTCATATGCGGAGCAGTCGCTGCTGTATGGCAGTAGAGTGGAACTTCAGCCTTATCGCATAGCGCAAAGAAGAATATATCTTCACCTATGAACTTAGTGCCTCTGCCCATCTCCATAAACATCTGCCCTTCTGGGGCTACAGTGCGGACCTTCTCAACCACACTGCGGTGCATCAGGACATATCCCATACCTGCTGCATCAACCTTTATTAACTTGTTCTCTGGAAGTGGATGAACTCTGCTCAATCCAAATCCACCTTCACCGTCATTAGTAAAACTAAATACGGTAGGCATTGGAACCATTAAAGGTTCTTCAGGGTTATCTGTGGTGAAATAAACACCAGTAACCATTGGTCGTTCTTTAGCGTCTTTGTTATCCCATAGTAACTTGAATGTATCTGGGCTGATTACTACATCTGAGTCTACCCATAGTAGCCATTCGTAATCAGTCTTGTCATACCAGTATTCAATTACTGTTTGTCGCTGTCTTGCTATCTGGTTGCCTTGGCTTCGCAGTGAAGCATTAAATGTAATACCAGACTTAAGTAATACATCTGTAACACCCTGCATAAACTTGCCATCAACCATACCATTATCGCACCAAGCGATTGCTACTGATTCTTGCATTGTCCCCTGCTTTCTTATTTTCCTCTATACTTTGCAGTCTTTTTAGCAATTGATTTAGGTTGCTTTACAAACTGTTTGCCCTTTGCATTACCCTCAGCCTTGGCTTTATTTGTTGCAGCCTTTTCTGCTGGGCTCAAAGCAGCCCAGGCTGCAGAAGGTAAATATCTTTTTTTGCCTTTAGATGGTTTGCCATCAGATGTTTTCCACTTTTCAGCAGTCCACTTTTTAAGTGATTGTTGTGGTTTAGCAAGTGCCATTACTTGTAACCTCCGCCTGCCTTCTTGTATTCAACAGCAAGCAATTGAGCCTTGCGAGCAGACCATTCTCCAGGGTCTCCACCCTTAGAGCCAGCCTTAATTTTTTTAAATAAAGATGCTCGCATACCAGGTTTAGTATAATTGCCAGCAGCATTTACTTTAGACTTTGTTTTTTTCTTGGCTACCACTTTACTTTATCCGCCCAATATGCTGCAGACATTTTACCTTTAGCAATGTTCTTGCCATGACGAGCCTTAAATGATGCACGCTTGTTCTTCATTCTTTCAGACTCTCCAGCCTTTGGCTTGCCAGCAGTGCTTGCACCTTGCTCACCAAAACGGATAGTCTTTACTTTGTCACCTTCTTTAGCAACAACAACGTGTGATTTTTTAGGATGATTAGGGGTGCGTTTAGGCTTATTAAAACCTGACACCCCTGCTCTTTTTAGTCTAGGGTCTGCCATTTACTTTCCTTTAACCTTCTTAAGATTAGGATTTTTTTTCTTTGCTGCAGGTGATGCTTTGCGTGCACCTGATGCTAAAATTGCTCCTGCACTTTTCATAGAAATGCCTTGCTTTTTAGCAATAGATTTTTGTGCGGCTTTAAAGCCCATACCCTTAGCCATTATTTTTTAATCTGCTTTCCAGTTTTGTTTTCATAACGACGACCTTGAATCAAAGCACCAATCATTTGACCAAACTGTGCATCTTGATTTTGACGAGCAGTATTTGCTTGGCTTTGATAATATTCACGACCCTTACCACCAGCAGCCATATCATTTGGAGGATAGGTATCACCCTTGTAAGAGGCTTCTGAACGCCTGTTAGAAGCCTTCTTGAAATCCTTGGCTTCTTTCATTAAGTTTTCTAGGTAACCAGCCATTTACTTCTTCTTACCCATTTTCTTCATAGCCATCTTCTTCATACCCTTTTTTGTTTCCATCATCTTTTCAGACTTTGATTCCATCTTTTCTCCTGCTTTGTAAGCAGCCTTCTTAGCAGCAGCCTTACCCTTTGCGGTGTATGGGAACTTCTTTCCGTTGACCATTGGCATTATATTTGTCCTATCTCTTTGAGAACTTCTACGGATTTTGTATTTATATCTTTTGCTTTAGGCATAGTCTCTGAGTTATAGGCTTTACCTAAAGTCTCTGAGGCTTTGTATGCTTCCTGAATATGCCGCATACTGGTTCCTGCTGGTTGCATACCCTGGTCTCTAGCATCTCTGTAGGCTTGGAGTTCTGCATTCCATTTCTTATCTGGTATATCTCTTGTTGCATCTCCTGCATTCATCTGAAGCGTTCCCGCTTTACATCCGAAGCAAGTCTCGTCATAGACTGGATGGTATTCCCAGTGTTTCATATTGTCCCCTATAGTGCCGTAAAGTTTGTTTCTGTTACTCCTATATTGGCTGCAATCAATGCTGCTTTAGTAGCATCATTAACTGTGTGCTTGTGACCACCAATATAAAACTCTTCATATGTTTCTACGCTTGGGTCTAATGGATACCGATTAACTCTGTATGTTCCATTCTGTTTTACTACAGTAACTCCAACATTTCTTTTATAGAAATAAAAAAGACGATGAGCACCTGATGGTCCTTCTTGAACATTAGGTGTAGTAAAAATATAATCTGCCATTAGTTCTCCTTAGTGGACTCAATGTTAAGCAGTAAGCCGTGTTCGCCGTTCTTACTGCTCAACCTTCAATCAACTATGCGATTGATGAACCTGACTCAATACGGAATAGTGCTTCTTCGCGGTAACGCTTAAAGCCTAGAACTCCATACCAACCCATTGGGCGATGACGCATTAAGCGGTCAACGACTGGTCCAATAACTACATGTGGCTCTTCAGCAACTGCTTCTGCAAGTGCTTGTTGTCCACAGATAATTGTGCGGTAGTTACGTGCTGAACCTGAACCGTCAGTAGCATTGTAAAGACGAGCAGATTCTACGAAGTATGCACCTTCGTATTGTCCAATTTCTCCAGCCCAGATGCGGTCTTGTGCAGAACCGTATTGGTTTGGAAGCAACCAGCCAGCAGAGCCTGTCTCAGCACGAAGGTCGTGTGAAATTTCTGGGTGGATACCAGCCCAGTAAAGGCTGCCCTTGCGAGCAACTGACTTGTTAGCGCGTAACTTAGCCACAGCGCGGCGAATGTTAGCAGAAGAAATTGTTGCAGCAGCAGTGATTGTTGCTGTTGATGTTGCAGTTGAACCTGAGTAGATTACGTTTGAGCCACCGCGAAGTTCGGTCATCGCGACTGAGTCAATAGAATCTGCTAGGTTGAATGCAATAATATTAGCGATTGCTGGGTCTACATCAGCAAGGCTGAAGAGTTCCAACGCACGTGTAACAAGAACTGAGTTACCATACTCTGCAAGAGTAATAGTTACTGATGTTGGTGTAGACATTGCTACTGCATCAACATCATCATTTTCAGTTAGTGCTGTTGTTGCTGTTGATAGGTCAACATAGCGTTGTAGAACGACTGTTGAACCAGGTGTTGACTGGTTAGTTGGGCGCTTATCTGCGACAGAACGAATTAGTGGTTCTGAGCGCAAAGCGAATTCTAGAAGACGGTCATACGCCTTCTGGACTAAACCAGCAGCACCAGCAGTTCCTCCTAGAGAGGAAGAACCAGTTGTTGTGTAGTTTACTGTTGCCATTGCGTCACCTCCAAGGTGATTAAGTTAAACTATGATTATTAATTATTGCGAACGCAAGATTGAAAGAATATCGTCTGCTGATTCAGCATTGTTTAAACGCATTTCTAAATCTTCTGCTCTGTCAGGGGTATAAGCATTTGTTGTTAGCGCATCTTGCTGACGCAAGGCTGCACGGTCAACTTCATTTGCCTTTTGCTCTGGTGCATCTACTGTAATCCCAAACAAATCGGCGTTGTCGTTAAGCCAGTGGTTAACTGATTCTTCGTTTACATCGTCAATATCTTTCAGAATTAAGCGTGCAGCCTTAGCATTTACGCCCTTCTTTTCTAGGACTTCCTTGACTATACGCTCACGCTGCACCTTGGAAAAACCCTCAAGTTGCTCAGTGAGTTCCTTGATACGCTTCTCATCTGCACGTTTGGCTTTACGTAACTTTTTAAGTAAGTCACTGCCATCCATTTGCATATCAGTATCGGTATCTAGGTCGTCTTCGTCATCGTCGTAGTAGTTGTTGCTCATAGCAACCCACCCTTCTATTCGTTGTTAGTCGCAAGCCACAGGTTCCAATCGGGGAATCGGTCTGGCTCTTGCTACCAGTCTTATACGCCGTGTGGGCTGGTCGGTCACACAGGAATCTATTTGCTAGAACGAACCAGTTTGTCCTTTAAGGGAAACCTTACTTGTTCCAGAAGAACCCTTAAAGGTTCCAGTTTCTAGTTCTTTTAATTGCTGGCGCTTGCGCTTTGCAGAAGCAAGACCTTTAAACTCTTCTTCTTCACCAGTAGTCTTGGTATATTGGATACCAGTTTCATCATAAATTTGACCAAGAGTTGTAGTTCTTGGAAGGTATTCAGCAATGTTTGCATATCCAGTTTGAGCCATTGCTTTAGTAATACCCAATTTAGCAAGTTCTTCTGCACTTCCTAATGATGTTAGACCTAATCCAGCATTCAAAGAAGCACCACTAATTTCAGCAGCGGCTACCTTTTGCTTTAATTGTTCTGAACCAGTCTTAGGGTCTAGGAAGTATTTAACTAAATCTGTATCTGTAACATTGTATAGACTTCTAAAGGCATCCTTAGTGCCAGCATCTGCATCTTTAACTCTAGTAACAGCAGTCTTTATTCTATCTTTAAATTCAACTGCAGATATATCTCCGCCAATAACATTTGACATTGCTGCTATTTTTGCTTTACGAGCGTTAGCATCGCCACCTGAACCAAAGTAATCAGATAAACCATAAGAGGTTAATGTTTCTGTATAATCATTTTCTAATGCTAGATAATCTGATTCGCTTAAAACATTTAAACCTTTTGCTAATCGTAATTCATTACCACTAAATCTTGTTTTATAAATAGGGTTTTGCTTTAACAATACCTTTGCTTCGTTAGGACCAACATCACTTTTCATGTATCCTGTAATTACTGGAACAAGTTCTTCAAGACCATATGAGCGAAACAGTTCTTCTATTAAAGCAAACGCATCACGTCTATCTTGGTTATTATTATCTTTAAATATATCAGAATCTTTGTCAGGGTTTTTGTCAGGGTCTTTGCCAGGAATTTCAACTCCACTTTGAGTTGTATAAAAACCATAAATTCTTTTTTCTGTTTCTGTCAATCCAAACGCAGTATTATCTGGTGTTGTAATTACAGGTTTTGTTTCTGCAAGTTTTGCATTCTTTGCGGCATTTTGAAATCCTATATCTGTCAATCCAAATGTTGTATTATCTGGTGTAGTAATTTTAGGTTTTGGTGCTGCTTTCTTTTTAGGTGCCATCAGTTACCCCATTAATCCGAATGATGAAAGAATGCTATATGCATAACTACTTGCTTCTTCTCTTGCATTCTTAGTCTTACCCCAAGCAGGGTTAGATTTAAGTTGTTTATTAAAATCAGTCATGCTTGTCTTGTTTAACAACGCATCGTTTATATCTTTGTCAAAGACGTTAATAGAGTTGCTATCTAACTCTAAAACATTTGCTTTATTATAAATATAATTTGTTGCTAAACTTCTAACACTAACTTGGTCAGATATTTTATCTGCAAAATCAGAGTATATTGATTTAGATATTTCTCTAATTTTTGATTCAGTTGAAGTTTTATCAGTGCCTTTTTTATAGTTAGATGCTACATATTCCATAGCATCTTGTTGAGTTAGCATAACTCCATAGTTGTTTGCATAGTTCATAATGTCAGCAATATCTTGAGCGGCTCTGCCACCTGATTTAGAAAGTGTTTCAAGGTTGCTACCTTTAATTGCCTTAGAAGCAATTCTACCAAAGATAAATTGTCTATCTATATCAGTAAGTAATTCTCCAGTTGTATTACCAGCAATTACATTACCTAATGCATCAGTTGTGGTAGACCTTGTTCTAACAGACTTACGTTCAGCATCTCTTAACTCTTTATAGTATAAATCTTTTTCTTGCTTTGTAGCACCTCTACCCAAGTTAGTCATAAAGTAACGATTAACATCATCAATAGCATCATGTCTTAAAGTAGTTGATGTTTCTACTGTAGATGTTGTTATTGGTTCTGCTAAGCCACCAAATTCTTTACTTAAATAATCAGAGAATAAAGGAGCATTAACTACTGGCTTTTTAAGTTGAACATTTAATTCATGCTCATCAAGAACTTTAACTGAGTATTCACGTAATGCGTAAACAAGACCTTTATTAAAATCATCGTTTGCAAAATTCTTACTATCAAAAGTATTTTTTGTTATTAATCTTTGCTTATATAAATCTTCAAAAAGTTTATCGGTTGTTCCATTTTTAGCAGCATCAGAAAGAATCTGAGTTCTTAGTTTCCCAAAATCATCATATGCCTGGATGTTTGTTCCACGTTCTGTTTTCTTTGGTATACGTGGTTGATATTTCCCATAGAAAAATAATTCAGTTCCGCCATCACCAGCAACAAATGTTTTACCAGTATTAGGGTCAACTGTTGTTACTATCTTTCTTGCTTCAATCTCTTTCTGAAATGGGTCAGCCTTAAAACGAAGAGCGTCTTCTTCTGCTTTTGTAGAAGCAGCAGCCTTTTCTGCTTTTACTGTAACCCCAGGAGAGTAAGTTGGTAACTCAGTAGACTCTCCACCGCCTGCATAATAATCTCTTAGCGCTGCATCGTATACTTCTTTCCATGTTGAATACTCTCTGAGTATATAACGGGAATTAAGTTTTTCTAAATTTGTAATCTTAGCATCAGATTTTCTGCGTGAATATTCTGAGTCTGCCCATTTTAAAAATTGAATTGCATCATTGTTAGGTGTAGCCATTAGAATCCTCCCTGAATTGCAACGTAATTCTCACGTGAGTAGTAATTAAGTATTGCTCTGAATATTGCACGATTTGCTTCCTTTAGCATTAAATCATTTATTGAAAGACTAGCAATCAATTCTTCAATCTGTTGTTTGCGTTCGCGTTTAACTGAAGCAAAATTGCTTGACTGACGTGCTGTTGAATCAACTGCTAGATTAATAAATTCTCTAACTTGTGAAGTAACTGCAATCATTTTCTTGCGGGTAGCGTCAGGTATCTTTACATCTACACTAGCCAACATGCTTTCCAAGTTGTTTAGCATTAGTTCTTCTGATGCTACTTCATTGCCACCAGCAGTTAATGCTGCTTCTAATAATGGATTAGATAGTTTAAGATTTGAACGTGCTGCTGTTGAATTAGCAATAATAGTTCTACGTGCATTAACATCGTTAATATTTCTAAGTGCTTCTTTTTCGTCTCGACCTATATTGTAATAAGCCTGCTTATCTTCTGATACAAGAATATCTGTATAGTATTTTTCAACAGTCTTGCTTTCAATTAAGCCAGCGGCTTCTAGCCAAGAATAAGTAGCGGCATCAAAACTTCCAGTATTAGGAGCAAAAAGAAATGCTGTTTCTCCGTAGGTATCGACTAACTTCTGGTTGGATATAGCCCATTCTTTTAATTCTTTTGTTTTAGATATAACAAGGTTAGTTGTCTTAGTATCTCTTGCAACTGTATAAACAAGTTTGCCTGGGTTCTTACCAATGAATGTTGCTAATGCCATTTCATATGGGTCTTGAACATCTCCATTATACTTCTTAGTTATACCATCAACTAAATCATAAAACTCAGAACGCAATCCAGTAATTCCTACATCTTTAAGATAGTTAGGAACTCCTATGCTTTCTTGTGTTGATGGTGCTATTGGAGATAGCATACCTAATACGCTACGCATTACTAAAATGTTATGTGCTGATATGCGAATCTGCTTTAGATAGTCTGCTTTTTCTTGAGGTGTAGCATTAGCATCTATACCAATACCTTGTGAAGCATTATAAGCAATTGCCTGCATAGCAGCGGTTGCTTCTTGTCTATTCTTTTCGTTAGGACTTAAAATAGCCCAACTCTTTTGCAGAAGTGATGGAACTACAGCACGTGTAATATCTATGCCTTCACCAATACTACCTAATGCAAAGTTATCTAGTTCTTCACCAATAAGTTTTCCTGTTGTGCCAGTCTTGCCTAGTAAAGCCTTTGTTCCTAATACGCCAAGAGCAGCAATAGGTCCAGATAGTGTAGGCACACCAGCATCAGGGCTAAATGATGGGTTCATTAACTTTAGTTTTAAAGTAAAGTCATTAAATAATGGTTGCTTAAATGCTTGATTGCCACCTAATGCACGGATACTGCTATCAACAGTTTTAAATATAATGTTATCCATTGGCATCATTACATAAGGGTCACCGTTAGCATCGTTATGGATTTGCCCATTAGCATCTAGACCTAAGTGCATTAGTCTAGTTCTATAAAAGACTCTTAATGGAACATCGCGTAAGCGATATACACGGCGATAGAAATCTTCGGTAGCACGGAAGAAACGGCTAGTGTTACGCTGCGCCAAAGCAAAGTTTGAACGCACGTTAGGGTTATCAGCAAACTTTAAAACACCATCTGCTGCTTGTTCAACAGCAATCTGAACATACTTACGGGTAACCATTTCGGTTACATTTTCTGTTACAGAAAGAATTTGTCCCTTACTTGCTCCTGGTCCTAAGTCGTCAATTGCTCTAGCAATTGTTGCCTTAGTTTCATCTGCTTGTATCTTTTGTAAGTTCTTTCTGATACGAACATAGGCAAGCATTACTACTGGCTGGCGGAAACCAGCAGTTACCTGGCGGTCCATTAGTTCAAATGCTCTGTTGCCGTATGTTTTTAATACGTTTTCAAAATTTTCAGTTAACCCTGGTATCTGTAGGTCAGTCCACATTTGACCTTTAGGTTGGAAGCCAACTGTAGCATCTTGGAAGGTATCCCAATCAACTGACTTAACAGCCTTATGCCATTTGTCAGGAATAATTTGCTGTGCTTTTTTCTCTAGTTTAGTTAAGTCATCATAACTATCACGGACTACTTTTAATAATGTAGCGTTAAATCCTTCTGCTGTTCCATGAAAGGCAGTGTAAGAATCAAGCAAGATACGGTCAACTTGGTCTACTGCAATATCAACTGGCAATACTTTTGCTTGATTTAACTCACTGCTTCGTGATGACATTTGAAGAAATTCTCTAACAGCGCCTTCATCTTCAATAACAAAACTATATTTAGGCGACATTAACTTAACGCCATCTTCACCAATTTGCTCAACCAGTTCTGTATTACGTCTAATACCAATAGATAGTAATAGTTGGTCTTTTGCTCTGCGGAAATCAGCCGCTGTTTCTAGCCCATTGTTTGCAAAGAAAACTGTAGGTGGGTCAAATAGTAACTTTCCATTTTTACCTGAAAGACTTTTTGTATTACCATAGAAGCGTCTAATAAAACCACCAAAATGAACAGCAGCAATTCCCTTACCACCATAGGCTTTTGACCTAGCAAGTTCTTCTGTAGTGACAATACCACTTCCACCAGTTACAGCATCAATTTCTTTTAACATTAAATCATAATTATTAGGTTCAATAATTTCTTCTAATAATTCTTTATTTAATTTACCAGTAATGCTAGCAGAACCAGCAATAGAACGCGTTGATGCATTAAGCAGAGTAGCACTATGTGCTAAACCCTCAACCATAAAGTTATTAGTTTCTTGTGGTATATCTGAAAACAATGCTCTTTTTGTAAATGGCATTACAGCATCTTGTGCCATACCATATGCAACATCTAATTGGCTAACAAGTTCATCACTAACAAATTCACCCTTAGCCGCAAGAGCAGCACGTTTTTCAGCCCATTGCTTTGCAGTAAATGTTTCTGAAATTCTTTTTGAACCAATATACTTTTTTAATCCTTCACGCAAAGGTTCGGCTTTTTGGCTACCTGTATATGCTGTAGCCATCTTGCCTAGTCTATGTCCCTTACGAGTAGCAAATTCAAATACTTCTCTTCCAGGTGCAGTTAAAAGAAACATAAACGATTCATCAATCATGCTTCGTATACCTAAACGTGGGAACAAAGTAAGAACTGACCATGCGTTAACTAACTCATCTGCTAATTTAAGTTGAGTTACCCCACCAGCAGCAGAAATAAGATTCTTTTTACTTTTAATTTGACCAGCCATTTGGGCTATTTCAATATAATCCAAAGAACCTATAGCGCCAGCCTCTTGGAAAGGATGTATAATGCCAGATGATTCGTAAAGAAGTCCTTCGTCACTAACTTTTAATCCAACTTTTCCAACTTCGTCAGCAAACTTAGAGTTAACTTTTAATTGGTTTACAATTGAAAGACCCTCAGCACTACCAAATTTTTCTTCAAGCATGGTTTTAATAAGTTTTTGACCATCTGGATGTCCATCAAGACCAAAGCGTTGTGCAATTGCATAATACATATTACGCATTATAACAACTTGGTCATTTGCTTCTGCAGTTACAAATCTTTGAGTTACAAAATCAGCCAAATCGCGTGGAAGAACTTGACGAGCAACTGCTCTAAAATTATCAGCAGTTTTTATTGCGTTTTCTCCCAGTAAGATTACTGCACCTTGAGGTGTGCGTGTAAATCTTTGAGCAATTTTTTCTTTAATTGACATTTCTTTGTAGAATTTTTTAATATCAGAAATATCATCTGCTATCAATTCACCATCTTTGCCAAGTTTGCTTAAAATATCAATAGCATCTTGACCTTCTTCATTAATTTTAGAAACATCACGTGTTGCTGGATTAAGATAACCGTCAATCCATCTGCCTAATCCCATGCCTAAACGGCGTTGGTCACGTGCTACGGCTACACCGCTGCGGAAATATTGAATTCCATTAACACGACCACCTAGCAAAAGATTAACATTTTCTACTTGGCTAAAATAATCAACAGCAGATTTAGCATCAACAATATCATTCTTAATTAACATTTCAATTCCAGCATCTTCGTTAAATGTTGGAAAGTCTTTTTTAAATTCTCTAATAGCAGTAGAACGTTCCGCAGAACCTGCTGGTAATTCTTTTATATTTTGTATGCGCTTGCCAGCATCATCCCATAGAGTTGCAACTCCAGGATACTTTACAAAAACATCCTTGACTCCAGCAGCACCAAATTCTTGAATTTGTTTTGCAATCTTTTCGCCTTGTTTAACTCCACCAAATATTTTGCTTGTTCCAAATGTTAGGTAAGTTAATGGGTCTACCACAAGTTGATATGTAAAATCAATAGCACCAGAAAAAAACTTTGTCCCCTTGTCAATAAATTCTTCTTCTCCACCTAAAACCTGTGTCTTGGTTGGCTTGGTGTCAAACATTCTAAATATGTCACGACCAGGTGATACTTGAGAATAACTTACAGCATCTTTTACTTGCTTAAATAATTTAGGGTCGTTGTATAATTCTTCTAATGCTTTAAGTTTCTTGGCATTTAGTTCTCCGCCTTTAGCAACAATTTCACCTGGCTTTAATCCAGCAATTAAACCTTTAGCAATTTCTACACGCTCTTCGCCAAAGTATTCAATTGCTTGATTTAATGCACCATTGTCATAAACTCTACGTCCATCCCAAGCATCAGTCCAAGTTTGCTTGTTCCACATACCTTCGCCCTGTGCAGCCTGACGTGCAACTAAGTATGGAGTATTAATAGCCCTAGTCCATTGACCTGCTGCTTTAAATAAACCAATTAAAGGAGACGCTAAAACCTTAGCAGTATCAACAATACCGCCAATTGCTTTTTCTTTTAAAGTATCATCTTCTTCTGCGTAAGCAGCATTAGGATATAAAAATTTAATTTTTTCTTGTGCTGCTGGTTCTAAATCAAAGAATACTTTTTTTGCCTCTTCAGTAGGCAACTTCATTAACTCTTTATTTTTTTGAACAGTAAAACCAAACTCTTCTAATTGCAGTTTTTGAGCATCGTTAATATTGCTTTGCTTTGCTGCTGCGTAAAGATTAGGATTTGTTTTTGCTAGAACAAAATTTATTGTATTAGCCATTAGTAACCTTCGTCAACTAATGCTCTATAAATTAATTCTGTTTCTCCTGTTGGGTCAAATCTAATAAGTTGTCTTAAAGTATCTGTAAGACTTCCTGTTTCTCCAGGTCGGTCCATCATTACTTCTGAACCAGCACCAGCACCAGTGTTAACGCCAGATGTAATGGGTTCATCTGGTCTTGAAGTTGGAGCCATTAAAGGAGTTATCTCAGCCATTGGCTCTTGAGCACTAGACATAGGTGCTGCGGCTTGTTGGTCATATGTTGCTTGACCCTCACCATAAGGAAGTCCAGGAATATATGTAGCAGGTTGAGATGGTCCACCATCAGTGCGTTGTGATAATGCTCCTGGTCCACTTACTGGTGCAGGATTTTCGGGCTTGCGGTATCCGCCTTGTTCCATTAGTCCTCATCCTCATCATATTCAAAAGGGTCAATTACATTAGGTATTTCAGGAAGTAGCCAATC
>Ga0247723_1000866_pt1 | contig 19038 bp, 8 predicted proteins | sample MSEWelMarce5H_FC_FD_189079 | JGI IMG/M metagenome (GOLD analysis project Ga0247723, IMG submission 189079) | Subsurface sediment microbial communities from gas well in West Virginia, United States - MSEEL Well Study Marcellus 5H_FC | ecosystem: Environmental > Terrestrial > Deep subsurface > Rock... | reverse complement strand
ATTACCATCCGCTAAATTAATTCCCGTGGATCTTGGTGTGCTTGTTCCCCAATCATAAACTACTAAAACACTGTTAAGATAAAATAATCCATAATTATTAACTTTAGCGATTATCCCCCTATATTCAGCACCTGGAGAACTTGTTTTCACCCAAGCTAATACTGTGCCATTAAGTACTTGAAGAGCAGATGAATTTCCAAAATTAATATTGTCATTAGCACCATCAAAAATAAAACTTCCATTATTAGAAGATGTAAAACCAACACCATTTACAAGAGTTCCACCATTACCGCCAACTAATCCATTTGCAGTTAAGCCAGAACCAGAATAAGATCTTGAGACAGCAGCATCAACATCAAGTATTAATCCATTTTGTACTATTCTTGGTCCAGCTTTTACTCCCATTACAGATACCTCTTTTTAGTGGCGTTGTAATTTTGTAATACTTCTTGGGCAGTTAATGCTCTGTTGTATATTTGAGCCTGGGAAATATTACCATTCCAATATTGGCTATCATTTGTTTGTCTTCCTACGCTAAATCTGCTGGCTATTGTATTTGCTGTGGCTGGACCTGATATTGCTAGATATCCATTTAAATAACCATATAAATTTGTACCATCAAAAACTGCTACTATGTGATACCAAGTATTTATTTGAGCAGATGTTGTTACATTATAATCATAACCATATGTACCTACATTTAAGTTTGCTCCATATCTTCCTATAAAATAACTTTGTGCTATCGTTCCGGTACCATAAGCAATAGCAAATCCAAATGTTAAGTCAACAGTGCTAGTAGTTAACCAAATACTCATTGTTCTGACTGATGATCCATAAGGTAAACCAGATGTAGGATAGGTGATATAATCATTAGTGCCATCAAAAGTGAATGATCCACTATTAGTAGAGCCAAATCCAACACCATTTACGAGAGTCCCACCAATACCACCTATCAATGCATTTGCTGTGAGACCAGATCCTGAATAGCATCTTGTATTAGCAGCATCAAGATAATAAACTAATCCATTTGTCACTACTCTTGGATGATGTTTGAGGCCCATTATAAACCATACCTCTTTTTAGTAGCATTGTAATTTTGCTTGATTTCTTGTTGTGTGAGAGCTCTGTTGTAGATCATTACTTGAGAAATATATGAGTTAAAAGATGTCCAAAATTCATTTAAAACTGATCTTCCTATTTTTACAGGAGTTGATTGTGTATTTATAAAATCAGCAAAAGTAGCAGATGTAGTAAATATTCCTGATTCATAAACACCTATTGTTTTATTAGAATAAATGACTTGAATATTTTTCCATCCAGTAAGGGCATATGATGTATTCCAAGACAAATCTCGTCCCCAAGTATAGATTTGCATACCAGGGTAAGTATCCATATCCACACCAAAAGTGCCTCCAATAACTCCATATTCAAATAAAGTTCTGTTGTCTGTAAGCCAACTATTTGAATTTGTGTGAAACCATATACTGACTGTCCTTGGTGAAGCTCCTATAGGTAAATCTGGAACAACAAAATTCATATAATCATTAGCACCATCGAAAAGAAAAGACCCACTATTTACACTACTAAATCCAGTTCCATTTACAAGAGTGCCTCCAAACCCACCAACTAAACTATAAGCAGTAATACCAGAGCCAGCATAACTTCTTGTATTAGCAGCATCAAGGGCAAAAACAAGGCCATCAGATACTATTGATGTGTTATATGCAATTCCCATTATAATCCATATCTCTTTTTAGTGGCGTTGTAATTTTGTCTAACTTCTGCTGCAGTTAATGCTCTGTTGTAGATAGAACAATTATAGACAGTGCCATTTACTCCTCTAGATCTGTTTCCTTCATTACTTATTCTTAAGATAGAGCGAGATGGAAGTGCTGCATTTGTTGACACTGTAGATAATAAAACACCATTGATATATAATTTAACTTCAGATGTTGTCCACGTTCCTATCATATAAATATCTTGACCTTGATATGGTAGTGCAGTTGATTTATCTATATTGGCTCTGGGCGCACCACTAATACTGCCACCGAATGTTACAAGTTCTAATCTCAATGATGTTCCACCAAGACCTGCATGTTCTAAAATAAATCCACCACCATATGCATTCCCACCGTATGAGACAAAAACATAATTTGTTAAATCCGAGTCGAGATCGTTGAATCTTATCCAACCACCTACTGTTCCTGCATTGACATTTACAAGAGAAGCTTTACTATCTAAATTGAAATAATTTGTGCCAAGACCATCAAATGTAAATCCACCGCCAGCTGTTGTAATATAGTTTGGAGAATTAACTTTATTTGCATCATTCAGATTAGAAGATAAATCGTACCAAGTATTACCACTTCCAGAATAACTTCTTAAATTTCCAGCGTCTAAAGCTAAAACTAATCCGTTCATAACAATAGAAGGAGAATGTTCAAGTCCCATTACAGTCCATACCTCTTCTTTGTAGCGTTATAATTTTGTTTTATTTCCTGGGCTGATAAGGCTCTGTTGTAAAATTTTGTTTGATACACATTACCACCAAAATATGTTCCCGTAAGATTTGACCTGTTACCTATCGTGAAAGTAGTGCCTGATATATTAGGAATAGAACCTCCTGAGTTTGAAGCAACAGAAACTCCATTTATATAAAGGGTTTGAGTCGTACCTAAAAGAGTCAAAATCATATGGTAAATATTATTAGCTGGATAATTTGACACAGAAACACGCAAATAGTTATTTCCAGTATAACACGCAGCGGCAATTTCATTTGAATATAACTCGATAGTATATCCCTGGCTTCCACCACTGTAATTCCATTTTTGAGCAAATATTTGATCGTTGGTTGTTGTATATTTGACAATAACTTCCAATGTCATATCTGAAAAAGTATTTAATAACGAGTTGTCTGGAATTGATATGTAATCATTAGTCCTATCAAAAATAAAACTTCCCCCATTTGATGAAGTAAATCCCACTCCATTTACAAGAGTGCCACCAATTCCACCCACCAAACCAAAAGAAGTTAATCCAGAGCCAGAATATGATCTAAAATTGGCTGCGTCTAATGAATAAACTAATCCATCACTAGAAAGATTGGCTCCAGAGATTATGCCCACTATACATACCTCTTTTTAGTGGCATTATAATTTTGTAATACTTCCTGAGCTGTTAAGGCACGATTGTAAATTCTAAATTGAGCAATATCCATAGCTTGATGGAAGTCATTACCATTCAGCCAGGAACTAATTCTTCCATTGCCACTGTTAAAATGTCTATTATTTGTGAGTTCTGTACTGGCTACTTGAGATAAAGTTTGTGATTGCCCATTAATATAAATTTTATTATTTGTATATGAAACATCGCTTCTCATTTCAAAGACATAATGCTTCCATTGATTCAATAATCCCAAATTTGTTACTTGAGTAGTATTCAAACCGTATTGATCTGAATTGGCAGTATTGTATCCTAAGCCAATATATGTAATCACATTATATGGTGCGAATCCGAAAGGCATTCCGAAAGAACTAACGATATTAAATGATTTAATTCTTGCCCACATCTCGATAGTAATGGTTGTACCAACATTAGGAATATTAAAAGGTACATTGTCATCAACTCCATCAAAAATAAAATATCTTGTTGCTGTTGTGCCAAAACCTACACCGTTTACTAATGAAAGTCCGATTCCACTTACAAGACCATTTATAGTTATTCCAGAACCAACATAACTTCTTGTATTGGCTACATCAAAATATGTTGATAATCCATTTGTTACTACTCTTGGATTATATTTTGTTCCCATTATCTGCCAATTTCCTGAATAATCATTTTTAAATCTTCAAAATTAGAATTCACAATCAGCACTTACCTTCCATTGACCGTAAGCATCTCCAGTTGTTGTGACAAATACTATGTATCTAAAGCTATCCCCTCTAAAATTGCTATTGTCTGCATTTAAAGAGCCCAAATTTGCGCTTTCATCAGTTGCCAAGACTGTTAGAACTGGAGATGCAATAGGTCTCATAGCAGTGTTAAGATAAGCGCTTCCTCTTAATCCACCACCAGTAGTATGGTATCCACCTACTCTTACTTCTACAATGTGATAATATCTTTGACATAAAGAAAACTCGTGACCATAATTTCTTTTTTCAAATGGAGTGGCTGCAGTACCAAGTTCTATTTGAACACCAGTAATGTAAAGAGTAGAATTAAGTGTTCCTATAAGATTTGCCAATGAACCTGTAGGGCCGTGGAAGTTACCTGCTGCCCAAGCTCCTGGGGCTGATTGAAAAGTTGATCCATTTGCTATGATAAATATTAATTCAATTCCAGTTGCTGTAGACACTGTCCAAGTACCTGTTGTGTCTCCTGGTATTACTACGGTTTTCTTTTCCCAAGTATTAGCAGAACTTATTGTATATGTAAATGGATAACTTCTATTGAAACTACCAAAATTACGTACGCTTCCACCAAATGTTCCAGTCAAACTACTATACGCCCAGAAAGATAAAGTTACTGTTTGTGCATTAGCATTGCCCCATTGCAAATCATTTATATTAGGGCCTTCTATGACTTGACTAAAGAAATTATAGTCTCCTGATCCTGGGGTTGTAGTAGTTGTAACTTTCATACCATAGTAAGAAACAAAAGGTGATGGGCTTGCAACACCACCATAATTTTGCCCACTTGTAACACGCCCAGACCCATTAATGTTCATCTTCCATCTATCAGTTACATTTTGAGTTGAAGAAGGAACAACAGTAGCGCCACTGTTTCTCTGGTCTATGTTGAAATCACCATTAATAATTCTATTTCTGAAACCTGTGTCATGAGCTGTAATTGCATTTGAATTCTGATATAGATTTCCGCCAATAAATAATGTTTGTCCAATTCCAACACCACCAGCTACTACTAATGCGCCTGAAGAAGAACTTACGCTTGCAGTTGTATTAGTGATGGTAGTTGTTCCACCAATAAATGCATTACCCCCAATTCCCATACCACCAGTTACTACTAGTGCTCCAGTAGTTGTAGATGTAGAGTTAGTAGTTGAAGTGATAACAACATTTCCACTAGAACTTAGGCTAGATACGCCCATTCCTCCATCAGCGCCTACCCTAAATCTAGTAACAGCATTTGTTTGAAGATTGATTAAGTCTCCAGTAAATGAACTTAAAGCATTTACACCAATAAGATTTCCAGCAAGAGAACCATTAAATGAACCAATTGTTTGTTCTATAAGTAAAGCTGCAGAATTATTAGTGGGAAGTTCTTCACCTGGGAAGTTACCTAGTCTGAGAGATTTATAAGTCTGGTCGTACCATAAATCTCTTGTTCCTGCAAATCCACTTCCAGATTTATATTGCACACTACCGTCTAAAACGCCACCTACAGAAGCTCCGAAACTTGCTGTTGAGACCCAACTCATTACACCAGTAGAAGTAGATTGTAATACAGAACTACCTGTAGCTGGACTCGTTGCTGGTAATGTATAAACTGTATTCCCAGTAGCAGAAGAAACAAATGCTGTGTAGTTTACTCCACTAAACATCTGCAATCTTCCGATTATACTGACTGACTGTCCTATACCAACTCCGCCAAATACTGTCAAAGCACCATTAGATGGGTTTGTACTATTTGTAGGATGAGATATATTTACAACTTGGTTTGTAGTATTGTTTGTTAATGTAGCTGATCCAGATACAGATGCACCAGTTCCGGAATAATACGCTGCTATTTGAAACTGAGCACCTGGAGTTGCGACAGTGCCAGATCCCTCTCCTGATGAAGATGCCACCATTGGAACCCAACTCATTACACCTGCTGAAGTAGATTGTAATACAGAACTACCTGTAGCCGGACTAGTTGCTGGCAATGTATAGACTGTATTTCCAGTAGCAGAAGAAACAAAAGCAGTAAAGTTAGAACTGTTGAATAACTGTAATCTGCCAGCAATTGAAGCAGATCCACCTATTCCAACTCCACCAGATACAGTCATCGCTCCAGTTGTTGAAGATGTACTTGCTGTTGTATTAGTTAATCTTACAGTACCACCAATATTTGCATTTCCAGTAATTCCTAGTCCACCAGAAACTACTAATGAACCTGTTGTAGTTGAGAATGAATTTATTGACCCGTTACCAATTTGTGTATATCCACCAAACTCATTGAAAGTAACAGTTTGACCAGCAGATGCACTAATGATTGGAAGACCAGAAATATCACTTACAGAGAAAATTTCTCCAGTAGATAAATTACTATCGATAGAAAATACTGATCCTTGTGAACCTTCAAAGTTAAGTGAATTGTCAGTGAGAACAGTTAATGTAATTGGAGAAGAAGATGTTGCTCCAATAAATGACATAGTTGGATTTGTAGTAATTCCAGTAAATCCAAATGAAGCTGTGGCAAATGATAATTGACCAGTAACTCCAAGTCCACCTCTTACTACTAATGCTCCAGTAGTTGTATTTGTAGAAGCAGTACCAGACGTAATTGCTAATCCTGAAACATTTAAGATTTCTGTCGATGGATTAAATGTTATTGTTGAATCACTTGAGACAGCAGAACCAGCAGATAAAGGAGATGGAGTAAGTAAAACTGGGTGAAAAACGTTTGCATTTCCGGCAGTATTTATAACTATATTTTGAGATGTATTACCAGATGAACTTCCAGCAGCCATAGGTACCCAAGATAACACGCCAGCGGAAGTTGACTGTAATACTGAAGATCCTGTCGCTGGACTTGTTGCTGGCAATGTATAGACTGTACTGCCAGAAGCAGACGAAACAAATGCAGTGTAATTTGCTCCGTTGAACATCTGCAATCTACCACCCACAGAAACAGACTGCCCGATTCCTACACCGCCAGTAACTACTAAAGCGCCAGTTGTAGTGTTTGTTGATGCAATTGATGCATATGAATACAACTGGCCATTTGATTTAACTGCTAAATATGTGGTAGTTGCTAAACCTGATGGAGTTGTCCATATTTGCAAATCACCAGTTTGACTTGCATGCGCTATCACTGCCAAGCCAACTGATGCAGCTTGCTGATTTGGAATTAAAACACCAAAAGCGTTATTAGCTCCTACTGCTGATGCAGTATACGAAGTGGCATTTACTTGAGTATTGCCTGCTAATTGTAATCCCCAAAATGATTGTAATACACTTTGACTTCCACCTACAGGAACCAAACATAAATCTTGCCCTAAATTGAATCTACTTGAACTTAGTGTAGTTCCAACACTCCACGTATAAGCAACACTGCCAGAACCTGTTATAAATAAAGCATTATTTGAAAGTGAATTTATATAAACTTCATCGTTAAATCTGGTTTTATTGTTAACATTTAAACTTCCACCAATACCAACGCCACCTGTTACAACCAAGGCTCCAGTAGTTGAAGATGTAGATGGCGTAGTATAAGTGATTGATATTCCAGTACCTACATTAGTAAAAGATGAAGAACCAGTGATTGCAGTTCCAGCAGCAGGATAGTATGGTATAGAGTTCAGTGTCCCATTATTTACCGTACCAGAACCACCACCAGAAGTCATTGCTACCCATGAAAGAGTACCAGATGTATCAGATTGCAATACTGATGTGCCTGCTCCTGGAAAAGCTGCAGGAAAGGTGTATGTAGTGTTAGATGCATTTGATCCAGCTTTAAGTCCAGTATAGAAAGTGTTTCCTGTATTATTTAATCTTAATTCTTTTCCTGATTTAATTTCAATATTATCAGCAGCAGAAATAGTTGATCCACCAAATATTGAACCACCTATTCCAACACCACCAGAAACAACCAATGTTCCAGTAGTAGTAGATGTTGAAGCAGTTGTAGATGTAAATCCAACAGAACCTAAAACGTGTAATTTATATCCAGGATTTGTTAGTCCAATACCAAAATTTCCAGCATATTCATTGGCAGTAACATTTGCGTTAGCATTTGCTCTTAATAATGGTATTCCAGTAATGTCATTAACTGAATAAATATATCCAGTAGATAGATTAGGAGTGATTGAAAATAATTGGCCTTGTGTGCCTTCAAAAGAAATCGAATTGTCTTCAAGTACAGACATATAAATAGGATCGCCAGTAGTTCCTATCATTGCCATAGTAGGATTGGTTGCTATTCCCGTTGTTCCAAACGATGCCTGATTGAAAGATAGTCTTCCTGAAATTCCTACACCACCAGCAACTTGTAAAGCACCATTTGCTGTTGATGTTGAAGTTGTGGTTGCTGTAATTGCTAATCCTGAAACATATAGTATTTCCGAGGATGGATTAAATGTTATAGTTGTGTCAGAAGAAACAGCAGACCCAGCAGATAATATAGAAGGCGTAATCAATACTGGATGAAAAACATTTGCGTTTCCAGCAGAATTTATGACAATATTTTGGGAAGTGCTACCAGATGATGAACTTGAAGCCACCATAGGAACCCAACTCATTACACCCGCAGAAGTAGATTGTAATACTGAAGTTCCCGTAGCTGGACTTGTTGCTGGCAGAGTGTAAACAGTATTTCCAGTAGCAGATGAAACAAATGCAGTATAGTTTGAACTATTAAACATCTGCAATCTTCCGCCAATAGAAACAGAACTTCCAATACCAACTCCACCAGCTACAATAACTGCTCCTGAACCAATTGAAGTTGAATTAGTACTGCTTATTGTGTAAATATTGTCAGCACTAAGTCCTATTCCACTTGATAAAATAAAATTTCGTTTCGTTGCTGCCATTTATTAAATCCTTATTGCAGAACAAGCTATTTTATATGTTGTTACTGCATTAGTTGGTGACACTAATAATCTAATGTTTCCACCTGATATATCTGCATCAAATGTAGAAAGAATTGAGCCATTATTTACAATTGCATATTCAGTCATATAAACCAGAGTTCCGTCGTGTACCATCAAAATTTCTTGACTATGGTAACTTGTGCTTGATGTCATTTGAACATTTAATTTCAATGTTCTATAAACAGTTGAACCTAATGACATAGCAACTTGATCTGCTGTAGTTGATGATGTAGTAAGTGTTGATGAAATTTGATCATATATCTCATTGATGCTTATTACAGGAGCATAGATAGTACTTGCAAAGCCTGCTCCTCCATCTACAATTAATGCTCCAGTAGTAGTTGAGGTAGAAGCAGTAGTATTTGTTATATGAACTGGTTGAGTTAAATCAATACCACTTCCAAGAGCAATTTCCACCCATTGATTAGTATCTACATCACTGTAATAAACAAGCAAACCACCATCAAGAGAATTAAACCAAAGATCAGCATTTTTGGGACTTGCTGGAGGTGTGTCAGAAATAGTTAATGGAGTAACTGAAGTCCAACCAACTCCTGAAGGCCTTGAAGAATCAGCACCTAGTACATAGCTATTGATGCCTACTGGAAGCTTGATAAATGTAGATCCTGCACCTACAAGCAAATCACCAAGTGTGTATGATGTATTTCCAGTTCCACCGTAAAAGGCTGTTATTGCAGTTGCTGACCAACTTCCAGTAGTTATTACACCATTATTGAGAACTACACCAGAAATACTATCTGCAGTTGATGATCCAGTAAATAAACTACCACCAATTCCAACTCCACCAGTTACAGTTAATCCACCAGTTGAAGTCGATGTTGAAACTGTTGAACTTGAAACTACTAAATCATTGGTAAAAGTCTTAATTCCAGCAAATGATTGAGCCAGGGTGGAAACTAAACCTGTTGAACCTGTACCAGCAATTGGAATATTAAACGTATGGGTGGAACCTGAAGAAGATATATTGAATCCAGATCCAGAATTTCCTGTAGCAAAATACTGTATTGATTCTGTAAGAGCATTTATTGTTGTTACGCCAGTAGATGCAGAAACAGATGTAGAAACAGCCCACTTTACACCACCAGGAGCAGTATTATCAGCTGTTAGTACATAGTTATTAGTTCCTACTGATAATTTATATAAAGTTGATCCAGCACCAACAAGCAAATCACCAACAGTATATGATTGATATCCAGTACCGCCATAATATGCTGTTATTGCAGTTGCTGACCAACTTCCAGTAGTTATTACACCATTATTGAGAACTACACCGGAAATGCTATCTGCAGTTGATGTTCCAGTATATAAGCTTCCACCTATACCAACTCCGCCAGTAACAGTTAACGCACCAGTAGAAGTTGAAGTAGAAACTGTGTTTGAGGAAATGACAGTATCATTTGTGAACGTCTTAACTCCAGCAAATGATTGAGCTAAAGTATTTACTAAACCTGTAGCGCCAGTTCCAGCATATGGGATGTTGAAAGTGTGATTTCCACCTCCAGTCTGAATGTTAAAATCACTTCCAGATCTTCCTGTTAAGAAATATTGTTGTGAAGATGTTGAACCATTGATGGATAGTATTCCACTAATTCCACTTCCAGAAGCACCAACAATGTGAGTGATTGGAAGAACAGATAAAATAATACTTGGGACATCTGGTCTTGGTGGACTTGTTAATCCTGTGAGTGCTTCAATTCTATAGTTGGTGTCTAAAGAAGAAAATGCTATTTCAAAATAATCATTATTAGCAAATGTATAAACAAAATTTATCGTTATGACCGTCTGATAATCCTTACCAGTTATAGTCATTTGAGTGTTAGACTGAGGAACATCTACACCATTAACTCTGAACCAGAAATCACCAACTTTAGGTTGAGTACCATTGGTTAAATTAATTTGAGCAGAGAATGTAATGCTAAACGGACCAGCATCTTGAATCTGAACTCTTGAAGATGTTCCCGCACCGCCAATGATAGAAACTCTGTTTGACTCATATGTACTATTGAAATTGACAAGAGTTGTTGCTCCTACCCCTACAACAGGTTGAGAAGTTGTACTGTAGAATGATCCATAAGTTGGATTAGCAAAAGTTGCCCAGGATAATCCAGAACCAGAATACAAATCAGCAATAAGGATTTGATTTTGGCTTCCTACTGCGTGTTTTATTAAAGTTGTTCCAGCGCCAACTAAAATATCGCCTTTAGTGTAGGAATTAAATCCAGTTCCTCCATAGAGACCTGTGATCAAAGAACCAGCCCAAGTACCAGAAGTAATTGTTCCTACTGCAGTCAGAGAAGAATTGGTGACTCCAGTTCCTAAAGATGTTGAGGAAAGAACTTGAGTGCCATTAATTCTATAAACATAGCCAGAAGATAAATTTGTATCACCAACAACGTGAAGTTTATAAGATGGATTGGAAAGTCCTATACCAACATTTCCAGCAAATTCACCCATTGCAACTGTGCCATCAGCATTAGCACGTAATAATGGAAGACCTGATATATCATTTACTGCAAATATCCAACCAGATGACAAATTATTGTTTATAGAGAATAATTGTCCTGAACTGCCATCAAAAGAAAGTGAATTATCAGCAAGAACAGATAATGTTATTGGAGAGTTTGTTGTTCCAATAAATGCCATAGTAGGAATAACAGTAGTGCCTGCTGACCCCAATGTTGCTTGGCTAAAATAAAGTCTGCCAGTTGTAGAATTGCCAACGTTCAGGTCTGTAGCAGTGTAAACTGTTCCGCCAATTCCCACTCCACCCGCTACTGTTAAAGCTCCAGTAGATGAATTTGTTGAATTTGTTGATGCTGTAACTGCTAATCCGGATACAGAAAGAATATCTGTGGATGGATTATATACAAAAGTATTTTCTATTGAAACAGCTGCTCCAGAAGCAGTTCCTGACGCTGGAGTAAACAATACTCGATGGTTAGTATTTGTGGTAGCTGAAACAACATTTATATTTGCAGCGGTAGTTGCAAATCCAGAAGTAATTGCATACCCAGATTGATGAGCATATGTTGCAGTAGTAGCAAATGCAGATGAACCTGAAGTAATTGCATAACCAGATTGATGAGCATATGTTGCAGTAGTAGCAAGACCAGCAGTTATACCATAGCCAGATTGATGAGCGTACGTTGCTGTTGTGGCTAACCCTGAAGTTGAAGCATATCCGGCTTGATGTGAGTACGTAGCAGTTGTTGCTAAACCACTTGTAATTGCATAACCAGACTGATGAGAATAACTTGAAGTGGAAGCAAATCCTGCAGACAAAGTAGATTGCGCTACATATGTTGGAGTAGCACCAGAGCCTGCAGAAACTAATACATATCCTGCATTTGAATTTGCTGTTAGTCTTCCCCAAGTGTTTGTAGTGTTAGCGTATAGAATGTCTCCGACAGTAAATGAAGGAACTAATCCAGTTCCACCATATAATGCTGTAACTGCAGTGGCTGACCAAACTCCAGTGGTAACTGTGCCTAGAGCAGTAAGTGAAGAATTTGTTACTCCTGTCCCCAATGAAGTACTTGAAAGGACGTTTGTACCATTTATCTTGAATGTGTTGCCTGATGCTAAATTCCAACTTTCTGAAGACGACCAACCTACTCCAGAATACCAGTTTATAGATTTGTCAGTAGCACCACGTAATGTAATACCACCACCTTGAGCAGTTAAGTCTGATGGAGAACCTACAACGCCTAATTCAATGTTTTTATCAGCAACAGTAATTGTTGTTGAATTGATTGTAGTAAATGTGCCTTGAACATTAAGGTCGCCTTGGACATTAAGTGTTCCGCCTACCCCTACTCCTCCAGCAACAACTAAAGCACCAGAAGTGTATGAACCAGAACCTGTATTATCTGTTATTGAAACAGCATTTGTGAAAGTTTTGATTCCAGCAAAACTTTGTGCTTGTGTTGATACTAAACCCGTAGAGCCTGTGCCTGCTAAAGGAATGTTTAGTGTATGTGTTGACCCTGAAGATGAAAAGGCAGGAACGGTTCCAGAATAACCAAACGCTAAATCTTGTCTAGATGCGGTCAAACCATTTATATTGGTAATTGCAAAACCAGATACATTAGCCCACTTGATGCCGCCTGGGACAGCACTATCTGCAACTAAAATAAAATTATTAGTACCAACAGATAGTTTAGATACTGTTGCACCAGCCCCAACAAGTAAATCGCCAGTCGAATAAGTTGAAAAACCAGTTCCACCATAGAAAGAAGTTATGGTGTTTCCAGCCCAAGTACCAGTATGAATAGGTGCGTTAAATCTACCTGTCGATGGGTTGTAATATAAACTATTATTAGTTGATAATGCTGTTCCACTAAAGAATGGAATATTGTAATCAGCATTTACAATTGTACTATTTGAAGAAACTGTAAGTGCTAATGTTGCAGTACTAGCTAAACCAGAAGTTATAGCGTATCCCGATTGGTAGGAATAACTTGATGTAGAAGCAAATCCAGAAGTAATTGCATACCCGGATTGATGAGCATAATTGGCAGTTGTAGCAAATCCTGAAGTTATTCCGTAACCTGACTGATATGCATAATTAGCAGTAGTTGCAAATCCAGAAGTTATTCCATAACCAGATTGATATGAGTAACTAGCAGTTGTAGCGAATCCTGATGTGATTGCATATCCTGATTGATGTGCATAATTGGCAGTAGATGCAAAACCAGCAGTCGTCGCAGTGCCAGTAAGATCGCCAATAATTGCACTCGTAAATGTTTTCTGACCTGCAATTGTTTGTGCTTGAGTTGATATAAGACCAGTAGAGCCAGAGCCTGCTAAAGGTATATTTAGTGTATGTGTTGATCCCGATGATGCAAATGCTGGGACAGTGCCAGAATAACCGAATGCTAAAAATTGAATTCCTACACTTAATCCATTTAATGTAGTTAATCCAGTAGCTGCAGTTGGAGACCAAGTAAGACCTGTGGCAGATGAAGAGCTAGCAGTTAATACAAAACTATCTGATCCTACACCTAATTTAATAAATGTATTGCCTGCTCCAACTAATATATCGCCTTTAGTGTATGAGTTGTATCCAGTGCCACCATAGAAAGCAGTGATGGCAGTAGCAGCCCAAACACCTGTTGTAAGTGTTCCTACTGCTGTTAAGGAAGAATTTGTAACTCCAGTTCCTAAGGAAGTAGCTGAAAGAACTGAAGTACCATTGATTCTATAAGCATAAGTAGATGATAAATTAGTATCACCAGCAACATGCAATTTATAAGATGGATTTGAAAGACCAATACCAACATTAGCAGCAAATTCTGCCATCGCTATCGTTCCATCAGCGTTTGCACGGATTATTGGGAGACCAGATATATCTCCAACATTAAAAATCCAACCTGATGAAAGATTGTTATTGATGCCAAATAGTTTTCCAGATGTGCCTTCCCAAAGAAGTGAGTTATCTGAAAGGACAGTGAGTGTAATTGGAGCAGCAGTAGTGCTACCAATAAACGCCATAGATGGATTTATTGCACCAGTATATCCTAAGGCAGCCTGATTGAATGAAAGTTGCCCAGATACACCTAAACCACCATAAACTGTCAATGCTCCACTGTTGAATGCAGTTGATCCAGTTGTTGATGAAATGATTACATCATTAGTGAAAGTCTTAACTCCAGCAAAAGATTGTGCAAGAGTTGATACTAAACCAGTAGCCCCAGTGCCAGCAATTGGAATGTTAAAAGTATGAGTACTTCCAGAAGAAGATATATTGAATCCACTTCCAGAAGTACCAGTCGAGAAAAATTGTTGTGTTGCAGTTAAAGAATTAAGTGTTGTTATTCCAGTAGCAGCGGTTAGTGACCAAGTAAGACCTGTTGCAGATGAAGAGTTAGCAGTTAATACAAAATTGTCTGATCCTACACCTAATTTAATAAATGTAGAACCAGCACCAACTAAAATATCACCCTTAGTATAGGAGTTATAACCAGTACCGCCATAGAATCCAGTTATTAATGAACCAGCCCAAACACCAGTCGTGATTGTTCCTAATGCTGTTAAAGAAGAGTTGGTAACTCCTGTTCCTAACGATGTTGCTGAAAGAACATTGTTTCCACCAACATTATAAGATTGCCCTGACAGTATATTGACAGATGTTGCACCCAAAGCTCCAGTTGCCGCATTGAATGAGAAGAAGCTATTTACAGATGCACCAATACCTGATGCTGAAGAGGCAGTATTAGAAAGCACTGGAAAAAATATTCCAGTAGATGCATTAGAAACATTTAAATTTGCTGCGGTTGTTGCAAAGCCTGAAGTGTTGGAGCTTCCAGAGGTAATTGCATATCCAGATTGATGTGCATAAGTAGCAGTTGTTGCTAATCCAGAAGTTAATCCGTATCCAGATTCGTATGCGTATGTAGCAGTAGACGCAAAACCGGATGTGATAGCGTATCCTGATTGATGTGCATATGTAGCAGTGGTTGCTGTTCCAGATAAAGATGCTGTTATTGTTCCTGCAGAAAAATTGCCAGAACCATCTCTAAATACTATTGTTGATGGTACATTACTGTTTGTTGCTGATGAGTAGACAGTGTATGCTGTTCCATCATCTCCATTTGCAGTAGTAGCAGATATACCTGACCCAGAAATTGTGATAGTTGAAGCATATTGCCCTGTTGTATCGACGCCAAGTGCTACAGAATTTGCTGCAATTAAAGCAGTAAGCGTAGTGTCTCCGGCTCCAGCCCAAACTATACTTCCTGTCAAATCACCAGCTAAAGTTAGTGTTCTCGGAGTTGTCCATATTGCTGCTGAACCTGCAGTAGTTGCGTAACCAGATTGATGTGAATAAAAAGCAGTAGAAGCAAATCCTGCTGTCGTTGCTGTTCCTGCTAAATCACCTATGATTGTTGACGTAAATGTTTTTTGACCAGCAATTGTCTGTGCATCTGTGGATATTAAACCAGTGGAGCCCGAACCTGCTAATGGAATATTTAAGGTATGAGTTGCGCCAGATGATGAAAATGATGGTAAAGATCCACTGTATCCAAATGCAAAATATTGAACTGATGCGGTCAAGGAATTTAAACTTGTAATTCCTGTTGCAGACGTTGTAGACCAAGTTAATCCAGTAGCAGAAGTAGATGAAGCGGTAAGGACGTAGTTGTCATTTCCGACATTCAATTTAATGAATGATGTGCCAGCACCTACTAAAATATCCCCTTTGGTGTATTCAGTGTACCCTAAGCCACCATAACTTGCTGGAATAATTCCTTTAGGACCAATGTATCTGTATCCAACAACTCTATACGGACCATTAACTGAAATACCTGTTCCGTATGAATTTACATTATTGTTAAATATCAGTATGCCAGTTTGATAATCAAATAGCCAGTTTGAACTGTCCGATTTAGTTATCAGATTACTATTTCTGTCATAAACCTTAATCTCATACCCAGCGCCAGCAACTGTGCCAAAACCATCATATTTATCAGAAATCCAATCTCCTAGTCTTTGAGACTCTGAAAGTGATGAGCCATCATTTGCTGCGGTGGTATTCCCGTAGCCTGTAGTAGCAAACCAAGTCAAATTGCCAGGTACTGAAGTATCTACAACAAGTGTTTGGCCTATAGCGCCTGTGTAAGATAATACATCAGTAGTTGCACCAGGAGGAGTGCCTGGTATAGTTCCAGTCTTGATGTCAGGTAAGTATAATTCGAGTGTAGAAGCGCCTTTTTCTTCGGGCAGTCCTTTACCAGTGCTTGTTGTTACTCTTTTGTTTGAAAGTTTCTTGAAACTTGTATCTGTTTGTGTCCAGGGCATTTTATGAACTCGTTATACTTGTCATACTATAAGTATTATTTCTGAAAATTATTACTGCTCTATATCTTCCAGAGTTACCAGCACCACTCACGCCTGTACTGTAAACTCCAAACGACCAAGATATACCACTACCTGATGTAGCAACTTTTGCGGATATTGCTTGATTTCTTGCAGAACCGTCATTAGCATTAGAACCTTGCAAAACGCCTAAATCAAAATATTTATTATCGCCTTCAAGATATAAAAGGAGATTGACATTCCCAGTCCCATAAGCAGCGATATTAGAGGCTGTAAATCCACCTAAAGACAATTGGCCAGTGCTAGCAGATGTTTTATAGAAATATCTTTGATATTCTTGATCTCCTGTAAATGAATGAGACCCGCCCCATTCAGTGTCATAATCTGCTGCAGTAGGATATTGCAATGTGCCTGACCTTACTTGCGCATTACCATTTGCCATATCAATTGTTGAAGTAAATCCTATGCCTGTACCTATCACTAATCTTCTAGCCTCGTCTTGGAAACCATCATAAGTGTCTGTAGATACAGTTCCATATGTATTAATTGCTCTTGCAATTGTTGCATTACTTGACCCTGTACTGCCATGCGCTTTATATAAAGTAACAGTTAAATATTTATTGAATGACGATCCGTTTGCAGAATTTAATGAAACCCTCACATGGTTTGCATCTGATTTATCTAATTCGTCAGAATATAAAGGAGGACTTGCAGGCAAACCTGAAGATGTTGCCATCCCTGTGCCTGTGATAGCATATGTCTGAGTCACATTATAACAAGCACTGTATATGCCAGCAGCGCCCTTAAAATAAACACTAAATCCTGTACCAGTTGTGTAATATCCTATGCCAGAAAGCCATTTTAATGACTGACTAAATGTAGATGCAGTGGCTGCCTGTGAAAAAGATGGGGATTTGCCAGTTGACCAAGAATCGTACCAAATATTATATATATCTGTAGACTGAGATTCTGTTGTATGAGCGATAGAAAGCCCTTGATATCCTGCATGAGATGGTGTATATAAACTTATTCTTGCATTTGCTTTTGTCCAAATATTATTGTAAATATCTAATGCAGTTAAGACTAAATTGTTATTAGTAGTATTTACTGCGTAGCTCACAGTCATATCTATTTGGCCGTAAGTCGCCCCAGATGATGCTAAATAATTTGCAACATTGAACTTGAGTATTCCATATGTTGAGGTTACTAATGTTCCTGCGTAGAATCTAGTCGATGCATTTGCAGTATTTAAGGTGTGAGTACCTGTAACAAAATATCTATTAGGGATTGTGTCACCAGTGCCATAGCCTGCCTGATACCATTCTGTACCTAATCCTGCAGCAATTTTTGCATTGTAATAAGTAGGAACTGCTGACGCTGTAAGCGTTTGACCAGTAAGTGTACTTGGTTTTGCAGGAGCAATTAAGGCTAACAATTCATTAACGTCATCAAACGCATTCGCAATTGTTGTTGATGTTGTCCATTCATTAAAAAATCCATCAGTGTATGTACTATCTGCTGGGGTTCCAATAACAGTTGTGCCTGCTGCAGATGATGCTTTCCAAGTCAATCCTGTGGATGATGTGCTATCTGCAGTTAAGACATAATTATCAGTGCCAACTGGGAATTTACTTAGTGTCTGTCCTGTCCCTACTAGTATGTCACCAGTACTATAAGAACTTTGACCAGTTCCCCCATAAAATGAAGTTATTGAGGTTCCTGCCCAAACACCAGTTGAAACAACTCCAGAACTTACCACTAATCCTGACAGATTGGACGCTGAAGTTACATATAAACTTCCACCTATTCCTACTCCACCAGTAACTTTCAGTGCTCCAGTTGATGTTGAAGTACTAACTGTGGAATCAGTTATAGATATTGCTGAACTAAAAGTTTTTTCACCAGCAAATGTTTGTGCTAAAGTTGAGACTAATCCTGTTGCGCCAGAACCTGCTATTGGAATATTAAAAGTGTGAGTTGAACCAGAAGACGATATGTTAAACCCTGAGCCACTTGTACCAGTAGTAAAGTATTGAAGACCAGTGCTTATTCCGTTAAGACTAGTGATTCCCGCTGCTGATGTTGGTTGCCAACTAATATTAAATGGGGCAGTGTTATCTGATGTTAAAACATACCCATTAGAACCAACTGGCAGTGCAAACATTGACGTGCCAGCACCCACAAGGATGTCGCCAAGAACATAAGAAGTATTTCCCGTTCCACCACTAGGTACGCCTAAAACATAAAATGTTTTCCAGCTTGAGCCGTCATATCTCCAGGATTTACCGTTAGAAGTAAATACTTGGTTTAATATAGGAGATGATGGAAAATTAAGTGCTGCCATTAGTTATTCGCAAAAAGGGAAAGTATATTAAAATATTCTACGT
>Ga0247723_1000865_pt1 | contig 19042 bp, 24 predicted proteins | sample MSEWelMarce5H_FC_FD_189079 | JGI IMG/M metagenome (GOLD analysis project Ga0247723, IMG submission 189079) | Subsurface sediment microbial communities from gas well in West Virginia, United States - MSEEL Well Study Marcellus 5H_FC | ecosystem: Environmental > Terrestrial > Deep subsurface >... | reverse complement strand
ATATCCGACGTAAATAGAGTTCTTGATGGTCTGGGAACATTCCAATTCAATGATGGACAACCTATAGATGTCAGAAAATTCATTGAAAGCAAAGACAAATCAGGATATATCAAGGCAATTAGATCATCTGGGCAAAATATTCCATTAAATGTTCCAATAAATGAATGGAATAATATTAATTCTCAACTAATTGCACGCGACATGTTAAATGAGCACAAAAATTCGCTGTCTGCAACAACAAAAATAGTTAAAAACAAAATAAATAGTTCGGTAGCAACAGAAGCAATGCTTTCTGACTATGGAGTTATGAGCAATATAAACAATCTGCCCGATTTTTCAATTGCTGAACCAGTTCGTAAGAAGAAGCCAACACCGTCTATTGCAAACGGTGAACTTGGACCAAATGAAATGCTTATTTATAACTCCAATAACCGCCCAACAATTTCTAAAATACCTAAATCGCAAAGAATTGAACAATCGATTAATCGTGTAAACGGTATGGCGAGCAGATCAAAGCCAACTTCTGAAACAGGGAGAGCAAATAGGTCAGAAGAAATCTATAAAACTGTTTCTGATGCACTCATTGCAGCCCTAGAGGAATCTGTTGATGGGAATTGGGAGCGTCCTTGGAATCTGGGGACAACAATTCCAAGAAACGCTTCCACTGGTAAACAATATGGTGGTTTTAATGTCATCCTGTTTTCTCTCGTCCAACAGAATCGCAAATATGATCATCCCGTATGGGCTACATATAAACAATGGGAAGCACTTGGAGCCCAAGTTCAACGAGGCGAAAAAGGTTTGACAGGAATCAAGTGGGTTTCTCGCGAACGTGACGTCAAACTCCCAGATGGCACCCCAACTAAAGACACATTCTTAACACCTAGTGCCTTCACAGTTTTCAACATAGCCCAAGTTACTGGGGCAAACCCGGATGATTTCCTTCCCCCAAGGCTTTCTCCAGAAGAAAGAATTCCTGCTCTGGAAGAAATTTTTGGACAGATTCTTCCTAATATCAAAACAATCAATGGAGATTCTGCATACTATAGTCCGGCCAGTGACTACATTAATATGCCCCCATTTGCAGCCTTCAAAGACCCAAGCGCATACTACGCAACACTTTCTCACGAACTAGTTCACTGGACAGGACACAAAGACAGAACTGACCGCCCGAACATGAACCGATTTGGTACACCAGAATATGCCTTTGAAGAATTAGTAGCAGAAATAGGTTCTGCTTACCTTATGGCAATCCTTGGGATGGAAGCAACACCCCAAGAACAACACGCGCAATATTTAAAATCGTGGATTAAGATATTGAAAGATGACCCTAGTTCAATTCAACGTGCCGCAAGCCAAGCACAAAAAGCAGTAGATTACCTTATCACTCAATCACCAAAACTCCAAGAATTATCGACGCCTATTAATGTTTCACAAGATTTAGTGGAAGAAGCCTGACATGTTGCAGCGACCAAAAGGCCCAAATGGCTCATTCACAGATGACCAAATTAGGAAAGCAAAAGCATACGCACTTGAAATAAACGCTAGTGCTTTTAATATGCCAGAAAAAAGCCAAACACTGCTAGAAAAGATCAAAAAAACGTTCCGCCGCAACATTATTAGACGCCTGGAATCAGTAGAACCAGAAAATAGTCGTCATTAAATAAAATACCGATAAAAATTCCTATTGTTGCACTAAAATAGCAGCATACTAATGTAATTTAGTTATACAGGGCTGGGTGCTTACCTAAGCCAAGCAAACAACAACCCAACAACCCTCAACTAGGAGTAAAAAATGTCAGAAGACACCGCTCGCCTGAACGAACTGCAAACAGCACTTCGTCAGAAAATGGCCGACAACAAGGCTATCGCAGATTCATTCAAGATTGAAAACGGCACCGTCGTTGTATCAACCGCCCAGAAGTCAGCCTTTGACGTCAACATGAAGGACATCAAGGAAATCAAGAGCCTCATCGACGGCCTTGAGACCATGGGTGCAACCGACCAGTGGAACCGCTCGGGATACTCTTCCGTCGGCGGCTCGGCTGCTGCAGGTTCATCGTACAACGGTCGTACCTCATTCAAGTCAATCGGTGATGAGTTCGTCCAGTCCGCAGAATTCAAGTCACTCAACGGTGGCCGCAATGGCGCGAACATGACCTCACCATTCACAACCAATGCAGTTCTCACCGGTTCATACAACCAGAAGGACATGTACTCGGCCCTCCCGACCGGAACCCCCGGAACCTTTGGCCCGATCCAGCGTGACCCTATCGTTGTTCCTCCGATGCGCACCAAGCGTGTTCGTGACTTGTTCCCGGTTCGTACCACGACCGCACAAGTTATTGAATACTTCCGCATGACTGGTTTCGCTAACAACGCTGCTGCAGTTGCACAGCGCAATAGCGACAACACCAACTTCGGTGTTAAGCCGCAGTCGTCGTTCACTTTCGTGGGCGAGTAGGCTCCGGTCCGCACTATCGCTCACTGGGAAGCCGCACACCGCAACGTTCTTGCTGACGAGCCGCAATTGCGTTCGATCATCGACAACGAATTGATGTACGGTCTCCGTTTGCAGGAAGATGCACAGATTCTTGCAGGTGACGGCACTGGTGAAAACCTTCAGGGTGTTTTGACTACCGCAGGCATCCAGGAATATGACTGGTCAGCCGGCGCAGTTACCCCCGTTCCGGACAGCAAGGCAGATGCAATCCGCCGTGCCGCAACCCTCGCATTCCTTGCCTACTACGAGCCGACCGGCGTGGTTCTCCACCCGAACGACTGGGAAGACATCGAACTCGCTAAGGACACGAATGGCCAGTACCTCGTTGCTGTGTCAGTTGCCCTTGGTGGCGAGCCCAAGTTGTGGCGCATTCCCGTCGTCGAAACTCCAGCCATCACCGAAGGTACCGCACTCGTCGGTGCATTCGGTACCGGCGCACAGTTGTACGACCGCGAGCAGGCCAGCATCCGCATCAGCGAACAGCACAGCGACTTCTTCGTCCGTAACGCCATTGTGGTGTTGGCCGAACAGCGTTTGGCTCTTGCTGTCAAGCGTCCGGAAGCATTCGTCAAGATTAACTTCGACGGAGCCCCCGAAGCCTGATAAGTAAGCAAAAGAATTAGTGCGAAACCCCCTAGTTGGATGTAAATCCGCTGGGGGGTTTCTCATTTATAACTACAAAACTTGTGAGATAATAAGAAGTGTTATGGGAAAGCAAAATCATTTTGATGATGAAGATGACTTCAATTGGGAAGACATTGAACGCATCACTAAAAATTTCAAAGGTTCAGCAGACGATATTGAAGACATGATTTTCAATGAAGTGCAACCGAAGAAAAAGAAAAAACAACAGATTTTTAAAACTAGATTTGATCAGGATTAAGGTGCTTCATGAGCAATTCACATTGGGATGATATCAACGTTAAAGTTGATGATGCTTGTCCAATTGCTACTAGCGATATTTCTGTCAATCTAAAGAACCGTCAGAAGGCAATTGATACTGCTGGTTATGGTCCGCTTAATCCAACGAAACCAAATAACGAATTTTGGGACGCTAAAGCAGAACGATGGAATGTTACTGCGGATGATGCGCGCGGTCAAAAGTGTGGCAACTGTGCTGCTTTTATTCAAACAAAGAGAATGCTTGATTGTATTGATAAAGGTTTAGGCAACGAGTCAGGCAATTCTGCTTGGGATGTTATTAATGCTGGTGATCTTGGTTATTGTGAGGCTTTCGATTTTAAGTGTGCCTCATCTCGTACTTGTGATACTTGGATCGTTGGCGGTCCAATTACTGAAGAGAAGGAAAATAATATGGAAGAGAAATCTCTTGAAGATATGTATTTGGAACTTTTAGCAATTGAAGAGAAAGTTGCTCCGATTGTTCCAATTTCTCCTGTTGGACGCGATTCAAGTCTCGCTCTTTCAAAAAATGTTAGAAGACGACCTTCTGATCGTAATATGAATCGTTACAGTTTTGGTTATAACAAGGCTGATGAAGAAGATGAGCCTGAAGAGGACATGCTTTATGACGAAGACTATATGGGTGACGAAGAAGACGATAAAGCAATGATGAGGCCTATGGGTGGCGGTGGTGGTGCTGCTAAGAATCCTGGTAGTCCTCGTGCTGCTGACGAACGTCAACGAGGTCGTCAGTTTATGAATTGGGCTAGTGGTCAATCGCCAAGCGGTAATAATATTCATCCGACTTCTGTTGGCAATATGGATATTGGTGATTCTGGACGAAGAAACCTTGCTAAAAACAGAATGAATGACCTTACAAGAAATAGAACATGGACTAACCCAAGTCCGCGCCCTCGTGTTCGTCCTGAACGTGGTCCTGGAAATCCCGGACCGGCACCACGACCACGTTACAATATGAACCCACCCAATCCTCCAATACCCAATACTAGTGGACGCAAGAAACCCAAGGATTGGGGTAGCGATAATAACGCTCAACTAATCTCTGGAGCAACTTCTGGATTCAATAATGATGCCAAGTCGGCATGGGACGAAGAAGCCCATTACAATTATGACTTCGATATGAAGAAGTTGCCGATCCAAGGTGCTTCACCTAAGCCATATAAGGCTTCTGGGCCTTCTGCTGATGCTCGTGCTGGTGCTTCTGTTGCTAAAGATCGTGCAGGTCTTGCTGCTGCGGGAAGATATTTTGGCGACCCGCAGAAGGGCAAAGAAAGAATAAGAAGTTTTGGTAATACTGCTATTGGTGCTGCTGGTTCTGCGTCAGGTTCTCCTGTTGGTGATAATAGGGGTGTTGCTAGACCTAAGCAGTATGCTGCGCGTGTAGGTAAGAACCCTGGTTCACCTCAGGCTGCTGCCGAAAGCAATATGCGTGATCGTTATGTAAGTGCCGTCAATCGCAATAGAGCAGCAAATTCGCCGAGTACGCCTGGTCGTACGGGTCTTGATAAGGAAACTGCTACTAATCGCCCTAAGCGTGGTCCAGGCAATCCCGGAAAACCTTCACCTACTTCTTTTGGTGATTATTTGCGTGGCAATGACCTTGGTCAGTCTAAGGGTCGTAGTGCTGCTGTGGGTCGTCGTGGTGCTAGTATTCGTCAGACAGCATATGATATTGCTGGTAGCGAAGGACCTAAGCGTGGGCCGTCTTCTGTTGAGCGTCCTCAGCAACGACAAATGCCAAGAGCATTCAATCAGGCCATGCCTCGTCAAGATAAGCCATCGCAAGGTCGCTTGGGTCAAGCGATGCGTCGTCAAAATAAGCCGTCACAAAGTTTGTTGGGTGAAAATTTCAGCAAGTCGTATGATCAAGGCTATGACGAGTACGACGAGTACGAAGACTACTTGTACCAGAAGTCCTATGATCAAGGCTACGAGTATGATGAGTACGACGAATACGATTACATCGATGCTAAAGGTGATGTCGCTTATTCAAGTAACCGACGTAATGATCTGAAATACGGTCCATGGCAAGAAGTTGGAAATCCTGGCGCTGGTGTTATGGGTCGTCGTGCAACATCTGCTATTTCTTCTGATGCAAGGCCCGGTATGCGTTTCCGTAAGGGTTCCGATGCTGAAATGTATATGGATGATGATGATGAGATGGCTATTCCGCCCGATGAAGATTCCAAGGCTGCTGCTGGTAGTCCTGGTGATGCTGCGGCTCGTCAACAATTTCAAAAGTTTGGTGATCATCTCAATGCCATGGATATTGCTGATGGTCCTCAGCGTGCAGCGGAATCCGCAAAACGTAAAGCAGGTTTGAACAGGTATGTTTCTGCTGTTGGTGCTTCTGGCTTAACTCATAACAAGACTCCCAAAACACCTATGTCTCCTGGAGGTATGGGCGGGTCAGGAGCCTCTAAGCGACCGGGTAGCATGAGTAACAAGCCGAATCGTCCTATTGCTTCAGGCAGTGGCACAAGAAGAACTGGAAGCGCAGATTCAATGGCACGTCGTAACCCGCCAGCAAAACCAGCGTCTAGCGGTGGTGGCGGTTTTTATGGTGAAAGCCTTAGTTCTAGATGGAATAGATGGAACGGAAACTGAAAGATATGCATCATGTCCGATAATTATCTTCATAATTGGGGAGCAAAAAAACTTCGTATCACAGGATACGACGATCTTCCCGATGATTATATTATCGACGAAGATGGGAAAATGGTTGTTATGCCAACTGAAGAGTTGTATGACGACGAGTCTGAAGACGATGAAGAAGATTCTTCTGATGAAGAAAAGAAGGGTGCCTTATCTGGTTCGGCAGATACTCGTGAGCGTAGAGCAGTTTCTGATGAGTTTCGTCGTACTGGCAAGGGTCAGGGATACGACAAATTGACTACACCTAGTCAAGTTGCTGCTTATCGTTCGTCGTATGGTTTAGGTCCAGCGAAACCAAGCGGTGGTTCAAATCCACCTCCTGGTCCAGCCCCCATGCCGAATCAAACTGTTTCATCCAACCCACCTCGCAGACCAGCACCCATGCCCAAGATTCCTGGCAGACGAACAAATGATCCAGGATTCAGAAGGCCCGCGCCCAATCAAAATCGTAGACCTGCACCAATGCCTATCCTCAGAGGTAGAGAAACAAACGATCAAGGATTCATGAAATCCGCACAACAACCATTACGTGACCCCGACGGCGGGTTGACCGCTGCTGGTCGTAAACATTTCAAGGAGACAGAAGGTGCGAATCTTAAACCCGGTGTTAAAGGTGCGGCAGATACGCCAACCAAAATGCGTCGCAAAGGTTCTTTCTTGGTTAGGTTTTTTACGAATCCGCGTGGACCAATGGTTGATCCGAAAGGAAGACCGACTCGTCTCGCGTTATCAGCGCGGGCGTGGGGCGAACCCGTACCACGAAACTTGGAAGACGCAGCAAAACTTGCAGCAAAAGGACGCCGACTCCTAGATAGATACAGAAGTATTAAGGACTCAAAAAAATGATCAACCCATACTGGTACACAGGAAAAGTTCTCGGCGTCGTAGACGGTGACACCGTCGACCTAATGGTTGATCTTGGTTTTAGTGTTCATCATAAGATTCGTGTTCGTCTCTATGGGGTGAATACTCCGGAGTCACGCACTAAAGACGCAGCCGAAAAAGCAATGGGTCTGAAGGCTAAGGAATTTACGAAAGATTGGCTACACAACCATGAAACTGTTTTCATTAAAACCATTGTAGATAAGAATGAGAAGTACGGACGCGTTCTAGCAGAACTTTACTCGTCAGGCGACATCGACGCACCAACAACCGCATGCCTCAACAAGGACATTATTGGTGCAGGCTACGCACGCGAATACTTTGGTGTTGGCGACAAGACATGGACTGAATTCAAAACCAAATAAAAGTTTGAGTTAACCAAGACTTGCTTACTGAAGGAAAATAAAATGGCAGCACAAAAAGGTATCGGAGTTGTTTTTCATTGCTCAGACTGTGACCCCTATGAAGTACGGTCTTACGGTTGGGGTGGTGAATGGCCAGGTTCAGACTGTGGCTATCACGCACTTACCGAAAACGCCAGAAGATACATCCACGCTCATCCTGAGGAGAACCACACGTTTGAAGACATGGTCGCCATGGAGTTTAGTGACGAAGTACTACCAGCACTCATTGATTTTGGAAATCAAATACAATCAGGCTATGAAATAGTAAAAGATGGCGTAATCGACGCCTACCATTGGGTGGACGAAAACGGTTGCAACATAGCAGTAACTGCAGCAATCTCGGCTGGGGTTATTGCCTATTTTACTCCAGCACAACCCGCAGGTGCAGCAACATCAACCACTCTATCAATTATGGCACAGCCGCTTCTTTACGTTGCAGATATGGCAACCAAGGCAGTGGCAGTAGCGGCAATGAGCGAAATCATAACGGAAGGATTTTTACTAATACCATTCGTTAGTGAGAGCATCGACCACACGCTATTAAAAAACATAATCTCAAACTGTTTAGCCAAAAGTTTAGATTCAGCAGCATTATGGGCAACGCCAGCGGGTGTTGGTATTGCAATCGGAGCAGCAGTTGCACCTGTTATCGCAGATTTGATATGCAAAAAAACTTGTCCTGAAGGATTTACTAAAGCGTTTAATGCGTAATGCAGAATACGGAGCCTGTAAATGAAAGTTTGGATTGACCAAGACTTGTGTACCGGGGACGGTTTATGCGCGGAGATAGCCCCAGATGTATTCGTAATGATGTCGGACGGTCTTGCATATGTGCAGGAAACGGGCAAAATCTTTGCTGCCTCAGTAGGCAACCCAGAAGGTTCCGCTGGTTTGGCAAATATTCCCGAAGACAAACTTGAAGATGTCATTGAGGCTGCCGAAGACTGTCCTGGGGAATGTATTTTTATAGAAATCTAGTTTGTTAAATTATTTTCCAAATATAATAAACTTCACTAAATTGCATCAACGATTAAATGGACACGGTCGCATTCACCATTATTTTCAACGCTATGATATCTATCAACGTTATCTATAATCCAAATCTTTCCTGCTTCTAAATTTCTAGACTCCTCCCCTACGTTAAATATGCATTTCATGTTAGTTATAATTGGCACATGTATTCTATGTGTTTTGGAAGTTAGTGGTCCCCTGTCTCGGTGTCTGGGGATGACGGTATGGGCATTGAGTTTTGTGAGCATTGCCTGTCGTACTTTTACTTCACCGATGTTTTCTATTGTGGCGAGGACAACTTTTTCTATGTATGGACTAAATCTTTCATAGTTTTCATGTCGTATATTTGAGTTGAGTCTATGTTTTGTGTCGTAGATCAATGGGATTGTGTCAGAGTTGTATGACGCCACTCCTCCTGTATTTTTGCGTTCTTTGTATTTGGACCAATCTTTTGGTGTCAGAGATAAGACATCGTTAAGAAGGTCGTCAAATAGTGGCATGTCTCCGATAAATAGAAATGCTTTATTTTCTTTCATGCAAAATTATCTCATAAATGAGTTGACAAGTTAGAAACAAGTAGGTACATTGATCACCATACTAAAATCACACCAAAAGGAACGCCATGACCAGCAGAGACACTCACGACATCCTCGCCTACGAACAAGAACAACAAAACAGCGGAATTAATATTCAAATCAACACTCTCATTGATGCAATGATTGATGCAGAAAAATGTTTATTCCACAACAGTGACGCAAACCTTATGACAAACTCTCTTGAGAACCCTGTCGTCGCAAGTGCAGTACCATTCATCTGGCGTGGATGCCACCCCATTACGTTATAAAATACTGCTCAATAAGATTTTCTATAGAGCCTTAGTTATTAGTTGTTTTTCGTCGTCTTCGTAGACCCAATCTAAAAGTTGTTTGAAACTCATCGCCGTTAATGAGTCTTTAGTCCATGCTTCCGTCCATCCATCGAATTGCTGAATGTCTGTTTTATGCGCCATCGTGGCACCTCTCGTTTTTAACGACTTGAGAATAGAAGTTTCAAAACCTCTGGCTAAATTTCCTTCCATCGGGCCACGCACCTCAATGACTTCCCAACCACCCTTCGAATGCTTCGCAAGTCGTTGCTTTGGAAAGTTGCTGATGCCAACTTGAAACATACCCAATTCATCATTCTCAATCAGGTATAGCCAACTATCCTTATTCTGGTCAAACCCATACGTAGCACAAGTTGGACAACCCGTACCGCCTGAACGGTTAGCAATAGTCGATTCCCATTTGTGGCCGTTCTCACATTTCCATCTGACTTTTTTCCCGGAGCCTGCGGATAGTATTGTTGGGTCCCAGCCATCGGCTTGTGCGGCAAGTACTGGATTTGTTGTTGCTAAATCATTAAACCCCACAAAAACCCTACACCCTGAACAAAAAGGACAACCATTTCCTTTAGAGCGGTCAGCCACCTTGGATGTCCAAACGTGGCCTAACTCGCATTTCCAGCCAAATTTTTTGTTTGAGTATGCTGTGGTTTTTTGAGGGTCCCAGCCATCGGCTTGTGCGGCAAGTACTGGATTTGTTGTTGCTAAATCATTAAACCCCACATCGATTTGCTTACCATTACAAACGGCACATCCTCTTCCTTTTCGCGAATATACTGCAGCAACCCAAATATGTCCCTGCGAACAACGCCAATTAAATTTCTTATTACTTCCAAAAGTGGTAGTAGTCGGGTCCCATTCGTATGCTTCGGCAGCAATTTCTGGGTGTGTTGTTAGTAGGTCGTTATGACCAATCAAAATTTTTTTATTAGAACAAAAAGGGCAGCCTTTTCCTTTGCAACGATTATTTATTGCAGCATCCCATATGTGTCCATACTTGCATTGCCATTTGACTTTCTTTTCTGAACCAGCCGTAAACTTCGATGTATCCCAACCATCTGCTTGCGCGGCAAGTTCTGGATGAGTAACACTTATTGGCGATTTGTATCTATCCATAATGACAAACCAATTTATTTTTCCCTTTCACTTGATGGCACGCCTTTGTGTTGTTTCCAGTATTCGGCACTATATTTTTGGCGCTCTGGAGTGTTGACCCTTCTTTTATCGTTTATTTTTTTGCATGTTTTACATACCCTAGTTAGAGCATTCCCACGTTTCTTTTGTTTATAAAGAGCCGTGTTTTCTAGGGTAAATTCGTGTCCTGCTTTACAGTGTGTTTTTTGCTGGGGAGCAAGTCGTTTCTCATTTGATGCTTGTTGCATGTTTTCTTTATTACTGCCAGCATAGAGATGATTCGGATTCACGCAGGGTGGGTTATTGCATGTATGGCAGACAAATAGTCCGTCGGGGATATGTCCACTATGGATTATGTAACTGATTCGGTGTGTTGATTTAGAAACTCCACTTATACCGAACTGCCCATAGCCCTTGCTGTTTTTTGCCGCCACCCATTCCCAACATTCATTATCTCCTTTTTTATCTACCTTGGTCCAAAACTTTTTCAGTTGTTCTTCTGTAAGTTTCATGCTTCGTCCTGATTAAATTCAGTATTTATACTGTTTTTATTCATAAGTTTATTTACCCTTAATCGTCCTTCATTAAATGCTTGTTTCATATTGTCAAATTGTGTTCCAGAACGAAGATGCAATGGATTAACACATGAAGGATTATTGCATGAGTGACAAATTAATGAACCACTAGGTATTTCTCCATTTGAAATAATGTAACTCATTCTGTGTGCGGAAATAAATGTTTTCCCTGTTGGGCGAAAGATACCGTACCCACCCTTTCTGGTGGCCGCCGTCCATTCCCAACATCCGTTATCCGCTTCTTTGTTTACTTTTACCCAAAAACGTTTTAGTTGTTGTTCTGTAAGTTCCATGTTTCCCTCTATGGTTTTTTTTTTTTTATGAAATGACTATTTATGTGCGCTCCAGCGAACATCATTATTGATTGTATTCACTACGACGCTCTTGAAATTATTGCGTTCTAAAGTCCATCGCATATCGCGAGCACCGATATTGGCATAATATTCCCAATCACGAATTGGGTTTTCGTCAATTGCGGAATGAGGGAATCTGCCTTCGCCTGCAGCGGTACCAATAAAGATTCCACCTGGTTTCAAGTTTTTGTAAGTCATTTCTACGATTCTTCGCCACTCTTGGGCATGTTCAAAAACTTCACAACAAACAATTATGTCTACTGGTTCTGGGGCTAGCCAATATGCGGAATCTGCTATTAGGTCAACGCCAGGGCCTGTTTGCATATCAACACCACAATAGTTTTCGGCATCATTGAAAATTGTTCTGATAGTGCCGTTAATGTTGAGGCTGCCAATTTCAATAACTTCATAGTTGTCGTTTGGGTGAATTTCTCTCCATTTTCTGAATGAACTTTCTACCCAGTCAAATACTTCAGCGTGCATTGTTCTCTCCCCATTTCATGATGAAACGTTTTTTGTCTTCTTCAACAATATTTTCAAAGTCTACTGGCTTATTTGTCTTTATGGTCATACTATCTGCATGGACGCAGTGTGTTTTGTGTGAAATAACAGTTTTGTATGGCGTGTTATGATTTACCCAATTAACTAAATCGTCGTCGCCGTACCACCATTTGTACCCTTCATCGAACGACCATGCTTTGACGAGTTCTGAACGTAGAACCATAGCGAAACCAGCCATGCCACCAGTGCCGTCATATCGTGAACGACAAGTATCAAAAACTTGCTTATCTTCAGTCATTTCAATTTCTGTATAGTTGGGGGAAACTAGACCAATGTTTTTGTTTCTGTCTAAGGTTTCACAAAGTGAACTAATACATGAGACATCTAGTCGCACATCGTCGTTCAAGAATGCTATATGGTTCTTTCTACCAACAGTATTCATACCTAAATTCCATAAATACTGGATTCCTTTGCCTTCTTCAGCAGTAATAAATTGAATAGATTTATTGATTTCTAAGTCGTATGGCAATTCTGGAAGATTGTCAAATACGTGAGGTCCATCGGCAACTACGCATATTTTGTCAACTTTTTTATCGATGCATAAATCTTGTAATAAAGCAATAAGTCCTTCAAAATTACTTTTTGTTGGTATAACAACATTGACGCAAGTTTTTGCGCTCTCATACCAGTATTGATTATCTAGAAGACGTTCATCTTCGGGATGAAAACTCAGCGCTTCTAAACCATGTTTGATTGCTTCGTCGTAAAAACCTAGATAATAAGCACTAAGCGCGGCTAGGTCATGCGGAAAATATCCCCATGATTTTGCTTCAGTAAGATATAAAGACTCTCGCGCAGTAATCGCTAGGGCTCGCTTTGCAGCCCAATAGCATCCTAGCCACTGGCGATTATTAAGGTAATGTTGCGCTAAATCAAGGGCTGGTTCACGACCTTCTGGATATTCGCCACATGCACGCAGAAGCCAAAATTCCGTTTTATGTGGATGCATTCTTGCAAGGAATCGCATTGAATAAGCACGTTCTGCATTCCATTTAGAATCTTCCATTACTAAATGTCGTTCAAATAGTTTTGTTGCTTCTTCGTGTCTGTTGTAAAAGAATAGTTCCCGTGCTGTGTAGTAGGTTTGCCGACCATTTTCTGGGTCGTCTTCTATATCTTGTAAAAGTAATGGGAGATAAGAACTTCGTGATTTAGTTTGGTCTGCAAAATGATGTATTTGAAATTCTTCAGTGAAATGGTGGCGTTCTTCACCGTTTGTTTGTACGTTTACTTCGTGACATGCTCCTTTCCAACGAAACATTTGTCGTCTAACTATTTTGTCTCCATGGTAAACAAGTCCAGGGCTTCCGTCTTCTAGCCAATTCCAGGTATACGAGTAACGTACTCTCGTAGCCCAATCTGGTGCATTTTTTAATGCTTCAATCCAGTCACCTACTAATTGCTCATCCAAATCTAGGTTGATAACCCACGCATCAACATCCGGCAATAAATCAAGTAAATGATTTCGTGCGTTAGCGAAATGCCACGGATTGAATGTTTGTTCAAATACGGTTATGCCACATTCTTTAGCAATTGATACAGTATTATCTGTTGAGCCTGTATCTAAAAGAAATATTCCATCTGCGCCTTTGGCGCTCTCTGCCCAAGTTTTAACATACTTTTCTTCATTTTTAGCAATAGATACGACAAAAATTGGTTTATTCATGCTGCTCAGCATAGTATGAAAATTAAATAGCCACGATTACTTTCATGGCAATTCTATTTTCAAAAATTCTCTATTCAAGAGTCGTGTTGTATCTGGAGCATAATGCGCTGGCGCCCCTAATTCCCATGCTTTATCGTATTCAAGCCAACCCCAAATATCCACATTTATAAATTCCGGAACTTCTGGTTGTGCAGCAAACAAAACTAATCCTTTGCCAACTTGATGCTTCCGTACGGCCACAGTGTTCCCCTTGCGGACACGACGTACTTCTATATTCCTGCCAACATCAGGAACATTGCGGTACTTTGCATGTTCTTCCTTAGACCAGACATGCCCACTCCAAAAACGGTTCGTTGCTTTTGCTACGGCAAGTTCACAGATCGCCGAGGCAACAGTTGCTGTCCTATCATCTTCCATTAATTCTTTTTTATAATGAGGAGCATCTTGCTTTCCCCAATTGGCAGCAAATCTTGCAATCCCAACATTACAAGCATGTACGTATTCCCATGATTCAAGCGCAATAATAGTCATATATAAATTCCATTTCGTAACGTGATGGCAATATCGATTCAAGTATAATTAGAAGATGTTGGAGAAACACTTAAAATCATCAAATGAACGCAAATTTTCTGGCGTTTATACAGATTCTGATATTGCAGTGTTCATGAACTACGGACGCGTCGGAAACAATAAATATAGAAACAGACAAATCATGCACGAACCAATGTTCCTGAATGCACTACGTACTCTCATAGACTTCGAAAGACCGTCTTACATTATGGAATTTGGTACGTTAGATGGCGGATTATCTGAATATATGAGTGATACAGCCAAAAATTTTAATCACGATATGAAAATCATTTCATACGACATTGATTTTTTAGGAAACAGCATTCAAGAACCAATAAACAACGTGGAGTTAGTTCAACTTGATGTTTATGACATCAAAAATTATTTAACAATCGCACATGACATGATAGCCGGCCTTGAAGGAACAAAATTTGTGATCGATGACATCGGGATTAACACAATAGAGTTACTTGATGCAATCGACCCATATCTAAAAAAAGGTGATCATTTCATTTGCTGTCACACATTAAATAAAGAAAACCATGACAAACTTATGGAATACGTAGAAAACAAATATTCTGTAAACATTTTTGCTTGCGATATGTTCGGCGAGAATTTTGTAGAAAATCCAAACGGATTTTTAGTCAAAAACTAGAAAGTCGTTTTAACGACATAATGATCTTTGCCAGTTATTTGCTGGATATCAAATTGGAGAGGCATTGAACGGCGCACCATCACCCGCTTAAGCCACCTATCAGCCCCATCATACTTCGGCACAAATGGTGTTCGCCCGTGAACAACTTTCCAATTTTCAATAATAGCAATATTTCCAGTAGACAATAAAAATGTTTGCTTACAGTTCTCTATCGCTTCAGAAAAAACAGTCAAAGCACGACTTGCGTCTTTATTCAAGCCATTCATTAAAACACGATCATAAGTCATTGAAGATGCATTATTAAAAAGAATTGCTGTTCTTATCAAAGAGTCTGGCTGACCAGGGTTTTGAAAACTCTTATCTAAGGTCGTCGTAAATATCGGTTGATGCAATATATCAATAGTTTCCTGATCCAAACCATACAAAATGTCATCAAGAATTGCATATGTAGTTTCTGCCCTCTCATCACCCCGCACACAAAGAAGAATGACATATTGAGGACGCCACGGGTGAAACGCTGTCTCGGTATGCATTTCTAGAGTCGTCAATGATGAAGAAGATATTTGTTCAGCCTCATTTTTCTTTATAGGAAAAAGATTTTGAACAATAGCACCATCTTGTTCTTGAATAAAGCCATAAGGTTTTCCCCACGCTTCACAAAATCTAATCAACGAAGAGTCAATTAAACGAAGATTTTCTGAATCCCAAAACTTTGTACCATATTCAAGCAAAGTTGGGGTTTTAATACCCCTCATCAAATCTTCAATAGACGGGGAATCCTTATGACACTTAAAATCAATGATCTGCAGGCCTGCACCCATGTCATTTCCCTATGTCTCTCAACACCAACAACTCCACATACTCCCTAATACTCAAACCATACCCCTCAGCCTGCGCCAACACCAACCTCTTAAAATCAGCAGACACCTTCAAAGACAAAGAAGCACGATCACCAACAGGAACAACCGGCGGCCTACCCGTATTACGCCTCATACACCCACCCGCAACAACTCAACCAACCGCTTCTCATACACATCACGATACACCTCCAAAAAATATTCACGATCACCATTAGTCGTCAAACCAAACACAACATCCCCCAACCTCTGAATCGTTTCCACCACCGTCACCGCTAGCACCGGACGCTCCACACCAGAATTCAAAGCAACCCGCAACCCCTGCAACTGCGCCCACGCCACAGCAGGCGAAACAATACCACTAATACGATCAGCAAAAACATGCCTACGCAACAACCCAGGAGTCGGCATCACCTTAGACACCGTCGCCAACTCCACCAACTTCACACGCAACAACTCAACATCCACATCCCCCACAACATCAAACCAAGCCCGAACAACATTACGACGCTCACCCTCAAACAACTCACGATTAAACATCGCAAAAGCAACCGACACAAACTGCTCAAACTCCTTCGACACATCACGAACCCTCACCACGGCTCATCACCCTCCACCACATAACCCAAAAACCGCTCCGTATGCTCATGCGAACGAAAAATCAAATCCAAACCATCATAACGACGCCCACGCTTATTACGACCCATATGAAAATCCGACACCGAACAACCATCAATCGCCCGCCGGCAAGCCTCCATACCAAAATCACTAATCGCAGCAGCAACACGATCACGACCCTTAACATCCAGACGCGCAGGGTTCTTCCGATTCGGTCTCATGACGTGACACCAGTAATCGTAGATTTCTTGAATGGCGCTTTCCGCCACCGTAGAACCCTTGACTGTCTGTTCTACCGTTGCTTTTGAAGGTCCGCGAACTTTCTTCGTCTTCTTCTCTGGTTTTTGAAATTCAAAAAAATTATTTTCCATATCTGAAACCATATTAACGTTCAAAGTGCTTTCCTTTCTTTACTTTGCTTGACCGATCAGTACGCGTATAGATTCTTCTCTCAAAAGGTGTTTTATTTGTGAGTAAGAAAAGAATCATTACAAGCAATGACTTTATTTCTTAATAGTTGAAAACTAGTAAGAGAAGAAAACCCCTTTGGAGGGGGTCCGGGGGAACCTTTTGAAAAGGTCTCTCCGCTTCAAGTGCACCACTAATAGCACTTTGCGCAGGTGACGCAAGTGTTATTACAGTTCCGACCGGTCGACCGTAGTTGTTGTCGGGCAACGTATCACGCGGTGTGGCGCGCGTGCAAGCACTGATGGGATATTTCTTTAAATATTTCGAAAATTTGTTTACATGCACGTGTTTTGTGGGTGTGCTAGGTTGATTTTTAGCCGGAGAAGTTCCCCTTTCCTTCGATGGCCACTAGGGTTGATGCCTCGGGGGGTGGATGCAGGTGATGCCTCCTGAGGCTCCCCAACCGGGCGGGGGTCTTCCGATAAGTAGTTTCTTTCACTAGGTGTGCTGGACGGCTAAAAAAGCAATTTTTTTTTTGGGGGGGTGTGCTCCCCTCACATGTTAGATAGATTTATCCAAACAGAGGAACGTGTTTATATATTTTTGACCCCTGGTGGATCAGAACACCCATTCCTTTTCGTGGTGAGGGCCGCTTTCCACCACCGTCACTTGTTGCGCATGTAAGGGAACAGCATCCAACAAAAAAGAACCCTCTTCCCACATCGTCCCGACGATTGAATATCCCATCACATCTAGGATATTGTCCTCTATCGATTCATGATTCGGTGTGCGGCCAGACATCATGAGGTTTTCCAGGCGTGCAACCTTGTCATGCATACGTACGAGAAGACCCAAACGACCAAAACGAGCAATATTGTGATGCCCATAGTCGCATTGTTTGCGGATCACGATATCTAAAACATGCTGAGCAGCACCCGGATCAGTGAAATAGCCGTGACGCCGGCCTAAACGCAGCGCGATCTTCCCTAAAGCAACGAATTCTTCGCTCTGGGGGCCCTCTAAACGTTCTGAGGCGTTCGCGTCGACGAAGTGATCCAGAAGAAGCCTGAGGCCTTCCAGGGTGCCGGATGGTTGATCACCGTTAAAGATGCGTTCGGTGACGTCTGCTGCGGCAGTGTTCCAGTTCATAAATCTCCAAGTTGGTCGACCAGATTCTCTGGTGGGTTCATATCGTAAATGTACGCGATATCTTTCGCCAGTGTCGACATGAACTTTTCCCATTCCTCTTCGCGTTCTTCTTCCGTATCGAATTCTTCGATTAATTCCTCAACCCGATCCTGGATAAATTCATCCGAATAGGCGGCTACGATAATAAAATTCGACACCCCAGGAAACAAAACCGGCCCATCACCACCCAAACCAGCCCGAGGAACATGCAAACACTTCACCAAACGCCGCCCATCCGAACCCAAAAACAAAACATCCGACTCACCCCGGGACTCCCCCAACTCAAAAGACACATCATTCACACACTCAAACAACACCCCAGGCAAAACACCATCCAAACCACCCAAAAAACCAAACAAATCACCAAAATCCTCACCCATAACAACCCTTTCCACCACCGTCAAACATAGCACAAACACAAAAAACCCAAAAAACCCCAAAAAAACTTTACAACACACCCAACACCAACCAAAAACGTCAACTAACATACTAAACATGGACAACAACACCAGATTCAACCAATACCACCAAGCACTACAACAATACATCCACCGAGAAGGCAACGCCCTCGTCCCCGCAACACACATCGAAAAACTCAACAACCAACCCATCACACTCGGGGCTTGGGTCGGCTACATGCGCCAACGCAACAAAAACGGAAAACTCCCCCAAAACAAACAAGACACCCTCAACAAAACACCAGGATGGACCTGGGGCCCACTCAAACCAGGACCCACAACCAAAACACTCCGCAACACCGACATCACACAACTCCGCCAAACCGGACAATCCCTCTCCCAAATCGCCGACCAATACAACCTCAGCCGCCAACGCATCCACCAAATCATCAAACGAGACACAAAAACAAAATGAACAACAACGAACAACCCACCGGCACCGCCGTCCTCACCGGCATCCTCATCACCATCCTCCTCACCCAAACAGCCATCTGGACACCCCTCTACATCCTCCACAAACAAAACATCACCACAAACCACCCCACCTGGCCACAAACAGCACTCATCGCCATCACATGGACACTCACACGCCTCTGGTGGAACAACCTCACCAACAAAAAACAATAACCACCCCACCACACATTGGATAAATCTAACCGAGACATCGGAACACCAAAAATATAGTACACGCACGCCCACGGGGAAATGCTGGTACGGAAAAGTTGGCGGGAGGATGT
>Ga0247723_1000864_pt1 | contig 19045 bp, 45 predicted proteins | sample MSEWelMarce5H_FC_FD_189079 | JGI IMG/M metagenome (GOLD analysis project Ga0247723, IMG submission 189079) | Subsurface sediment microbial communities from gas well in West Virginia, United States - MSEEL Well Study Marcellus 5H_FC | ecosystem: Environmental > Terrestrial > Deep subsurface >... | reverse complement strand
TCAAAATGATGGATAGAATTTCTAATGACTTTGATTTAGCATCTAAGGGAATAACCTTGACTCACGAGGGTTTCCATCAAGCAAACAAACATAACACCCTAACAATAGATAAAAGAATTGTTGGAAATAGTCTTGGTCCGCATGCAGATATTCCAACTGGAACTTTTGAAAAAGAAAAAGGTGTATTTTTTGAAGATGGCAGTAGTCCTATTGCAATGTCTTGTGTGTTTTATTGGAATGATGATTTTGAGGGTGGAGAATTAGATCTTTATCCACAAATTGATAGAAAACATTTAATTGAAAATCATAATTTATACGACTTTGATAAAATAGAGCCAGCCCATTCATACAAGCCAGTTGCTGGAGATTTTGTTGTATTTCCATCAGAAACAGTGCATTCTATTAAGCCTGTAACAAAAGGAACCAGATACTCTACGCAATATTTTTATAACAGATTATATAATAAGTAATTATTTATTAGAATTATTTATTACGTGTTCGACTAACATATTTGTAACGTTGTCGATTTTATCCTCTAGTCTAGAATGATTACTTTCTAATCGGTTGACCTGATCACGCAAACTTGATCCGCCATTCGGTTTAAATTCGGCTCGGATTTCGTCAAAATAATGTTTTGTTAGCCACTTGATACTTCCAACCGCAAATGCTACAATAGTAAGGATGGATACAATTAAGGCTGCAATATCAGTTATCGACATAGTAGAGCAATTATAACATTATTATTTAGGAGAAATTAAAAATGAAAGACGCTATATTAGAAACACTAAATAAGTCTCAAAAAATTATAATCTCTCCAGATGTCGATGGTTTTATGTCGGCGGAGTTATTGAGTCGCAAATTCGGTTCGGTGGTTGTTGGCACATATGACAAAAACATATTATGTCTTGCTGACGATGTTAAGCCTGAAGAATGTCTTTTCGTCGATTGCGATATGAATACAAAAGATTTCGTTTCGGTCGGTAACCACATGAGAATTGAAAATGACAATATGGCTGATGCGTCGTTCAATCCAAATCGTTTTTGGAATACGAAAATATATACCTCTAAGTTTCCTTACGCAACCTGTTTTTTAATTTCGTCGGCAATAGAGATTGATCTCGATCTATATGACCTTAAACGCATGGCACATGCTGACTCAACACTAATCAATATGGATAATTACAGCAACAACATGCTCAAATGGTCAAGTAGGCTCAGAGAAGTAGATGTCAAACCAATTATCGAAAAAACCTTAGATATCTCAGATGTCCGAGAAAAATATCCAACACAATCATTTGCATCAAAGAGGTTTGGTAAAGATAGATATTTAACCACACTAAACGCTGCTCTAGAAAACGAGGGGATAAAGTATAAGCCAATAACACAAGGTAAGAAATACGTAGCCGATAAGGTAGGTATAAATACACTTATGCGTTATATGGACGATATAATATCTTATGCAGAAATATACTCAGGCGAGTATAGCGTTACATATAACCAGGAGATAGAGTTTAGATGATAGTACATTTATTTGGTTTGGCTCTTGCAGCAATCATTTCTGGCATATTGTTTACATTTTTTAAGAAGGTTGTTGATGCGTATATAGGGTTATTTGATGAGTAAGCCATGGGATTTGCTTAATCCTAATGAGCCAAGAAGCGAAGCAGATTTGGTTGCATCCCGCCTCGAAATTTGTAGAGCATGCGAATACTTTAGACCTAAGACAGAAACCTGTCGTAAGTGTGGATGTTTTATGAAATTAAAGACTACGCTAGAAAATGCCAAGTGTCCTGTAGAAAAATGGTGATATACTCAATATATGATAGATATTAGAACAATGCCACATATTGTAGTAGATAATGTTTTTACTCAAGAAGAAATGAGTGCTATCTATAAAAGGATTTGCTCAAAAACTGATTCAAACCTTAGAGAAGGAAAAGATAAGTACGACGGGTTTTTTAAGGTTAAGAATAATGGTTTTCTTGTATATACTGATGATCAATTTGCAGATGATTTTTGTAGTCCTCGCCTAAGAGCAAGAATAGAAGAATTAACAGGAATTAAAGTTACTAAAATTGGTATGCATTTTGCTAGATACCAAGCCTATGATGGTTTAAGACCTAATCTAATGCCACATCTAGATAGACACTCTAAAACTGCAAGTTTAACCATGACTGTTCAATTATTATCTTCACCACTTGATGATAAAGATAATGGACAGAAACAACTTAACTGGCCACTTTATGTAGACACTACAGAAATTCCTATGCATCTTAATAGAGGTGTTATGTTTTGTAGCAATTACCAATTGCATTGGAGACCAGATTTAGAATTTGGACCAGAAGACCGTTATGATACTGTTTTGATTTTAATTAATCAAGATGAACCTGGAAATCATGAATTACCAGATGGTATTTTTGCAGATAATACAAAATTTAATAAGTTGCTGGAAACACATGGACATTTATTAGTAAAATCTAGACAGCATCAATTAGATCTAGATTCACAAGCCAAGAAATGTACAAATCCAGATTGCACTATTCCATCATGTAAGAATGGTAACTGCGAACTTTCAGATTATCATCACGATAGTAATAGCGACTATCATCGTAGAGAAACTAATAAAAATATTTAGTTTTTGTGATCTGATTCAGACTTACAAGTACAACCATCGCAACAAAACTTTTGAAAAACCTTTAATGCCAAACCATCATTTATAACAGATTCGTTATCTTGTAATCTGGCTATGTTAATAGGAGTCTCATAACCTTTAGGTGTTTGTCTACTCCAGGAGTCTGGATACTCGCTCATTGACCAAATACCCCGAAAAATATTGCTGCCATTCCAACTATAAGTATTGATGCTAAAACCTGTAATGCGATTACGCTAACGAAGAATTTTTTCATGGATTTATTATACTACTATATAGTCCACCATGTGTTGTTGTTGAAGAAGAATCCAACTTTTTCTCTATAGGCTGCATACCCCGCATTAATCGTATCCCAATCAGGATCATGTGTTGTCAAACCACAGTATCGGCATAAGCCATGACCTACATATCTATAAACGTGTTGGCACATAAAACTATTATAGACTAAATAGATGTAATATGTTTAGACTGTTGCTAAAACTGGATTAAGTGCAGATTTTGCTCCTGCAATTGCTTTTTCAATTTCAGAGCAAACAAGAGCATACTCTTCGGGAAACATTTCTGGCGTTCTGTCTTTATGCTGATCAAGATTTACCTGTCCTTGTGCAATCATTCTCTCTTTTAATGTTTTTTCAATATCATAATTTAAAACTGTATTTTCGAAGTGCTTTATTACATATCCATCTTTATCAATAAGATACTTTTCAAAGTTACCGCCCATAACAAATCCATGATAAAATCCCATATTTAGCCATGGTGATATAAACTTTCCTTCTGTATCAAAGTCTTCTAAAAACTCTCTTTTTTCACGCAAAGCCTTTATTTGTGATGTAATTTCTACATACAATTCATGTGGTGGTTTCTTTGTGTGATCAGCATTAATGTGAGGAAACATTTCATAAAATGTGTCGTGTGGGAGTGAAGAAACCATTTCAGAATATTTAAATGTTGTTTTGTAAACATCTTCTCCGTAAGCCTTTGAGTCTAAACCGCAAGTAATTCCTTCTGACCAAGGCCCAGAAGTAATTCCTGGTCCACAATAGTCATTTGTAGGAATGGCAATAATTTCAAACCCCTGATCTTGATATTTTTCTTGAAGCCATTGTAAAACTTCTAACTGGTTAGCGTTACCGCAACCTACTGTTGTATTAACAACTAATGTAACTTTACCTTTGTATTGTTCAAGGAAGTTGGGGGTGCCTTCTGCAGAGTCTAAAGGAATTTCATAGATTGATTTCATGGCTATATTATACACCTATTATAACAATAAATGCTATTAAATAAGATATCCGAAGTAATCTGAAAAAAATTTTAAAAACCATTTTCACTAAAATCTGAATATTTTGCTCAGATGTACGATGCAGTATTTAATAAAATAAAAATAAAAAAAATAGTGAGCACATAAAGGGGGGAAGCCCTCTATGCTTGCTCTATGTAGTGTGTCCTATCGTAGTCTGCAAGTGTCCCACCATTGTCTAGATGGGCCTTGCGTCTTAACTGTTCAGCAGAATACTCAGCCATTTGATTTTCTACCTTGTATCCAACCTGAGTGAATACCAATTAGCGGTGCGTTAATATTTACCGCTGTTCCTAATGGTAATGCGTCAGCATATCTCTCGATAAACTCTAACACTCTCTCTTTGTTTTCGAACGGCATCTCTTTTACTGTACCGCTTACTGATGTTAGTTCTACTGTTATCATTTATCTCTCCTAATTAGTCTAATAGAATAAATAAACAAAGTAGTACCTAGCAATAGCCATGTAGGTATATCAATACCAACTCCGTTAGGCCATAGGCCATCAATATATAGCGAAAAGTATTCGCTATCTAATAATAACTCTAAGTTCATTTAGTTATTCTCCTCTACATTGAAAGTGTTTGTTAAATAGTAATTAGCAAGAGATAGACCATCTATCGCTTCTAGGATAGCCTTATCCTCTCTATCATAACGGGCTTGTTGAGCCTTTCTAATATCCTCAAGGATAGTATTTCTAGGGTTATTCTGTATCATGTAAAACTCCTTTCGAGAGTATGTTAATTCTATCAGGGGGTACTGACAGGGGCTGGGGTCTTATTCGCTAGGCTCACCCTCTCTTAGAGGTTTATTCGCTAGGCTCATACCTGCTTCTTTATTTTCTTGTATGGTAATACTATCACACAATACCCCAAAAGTCAAGGGGCAACACGGCGTGTCGCATGTGATCTATACCACATAGATACCCTGTGGATAATGGATCACGAGGTCGGGCGTGTCGAAAGCCCGGCGCACTCGGGTGTGTCTCTACAAATGTGATTTAATTCACACGACACGATGTCCGATTTGTCCTACCTACTGGCTAGTAAATGTCAGTGGTAGGTGTTAGAATACTAGTATTAGAAAGTTGAGAAAGGTTCTCAAACTAGAAAGGAATTCAAATGAATTCAACAATAAATAAAGTGTGTAAGCATACACCTAATAAAAATGCTATCTCTATCGTTCATGATGAGCGTTTTACCTTCTGTGAAGATTGTGAGCAGAATATAACTTCTCACTATCGTGAAGATAACGACTTCATGTCTTATTGGACTTCTTGGAAAGTAGGTAAGTAATGAATACCATAACACTTAACTGTCGCCTATGCGATGAAAAAGTTTCTAGCGAATTATTTGAGCAGGAAGATGTAATTACTTGCTCAAATTGTTGGGAATAAAAATGTTAAAAGAAATAAAAAATAAAATAACTAGAATACAAGAGTTGCGTCGTAGTAATGCTGCGACTGCAATTCCAAATAAAAAAAAGTATTCTAGAAAAATAAAACATAAAAATAAATTGCAATAAAAAACCCGGCCCGTTCGGGCGTGTCGCAATGTGCTTAAGATCACATAAAATCTTGTCCATATTCTGAGATTTACGGCGTGTCGATTTGATTTTGTCTGTTAATTCTGATAGACTTACGGAGTAAGAAAATAACGAAAGGAAGTGGCTAACAATGGCTAACTTATACACAATACAAGATTTACTAATTGGTAAAATCTATAACTCTAAAACTTTGCGTGGTGAGATTATCTCCGCAGATAAATCTAATGTCTGGTATGAAAATGCTGAAGGATATTTGGTTCAGGTTCGAAGCGATACTGGTAAATATACTTACCGAAATATCGCAGTTAAGGCTGGTGAATAATAATGGGTTATATTGAAGTTTTTACAATGAACGCTGAGGGTGCTGGTTGGCTTGACCTTTCAGATGTCCCCGCTGAAACTCTCCTAGAGTTGGAATTAGGCTTGTTTAACGAAGGGGCTTTGTGAGATAAATCACAAGGCAACACACCCCCTAGCAGGTTGAAAATGTCAGGGGTATTTGATAGGATAGTCTTATCAAACAATAAAGAAAGGTGGTCAGAAATGACTTACACTATAAATCTAGAAACCTATAATGGCGCAGTAAAGAAAATCTATCTAACTACTAAAGGGCAAGTGGCTGAGTTTATTAACACTTATCCAAACCAGTTGCCTGTTGGCGTATCCGTAAAATTGTCTTGTGATATGTTAGGCATTAGAGGCACACTAAGGGGCAAACAAAAATGATTAACTCTGTTATGTCTTTTGATTGTAATGAATGCTCAGGCGCAGGGTTAATCTTTTGGGGAGATAACCTTGACTATAATGTTGAACAATGTGATTGCAAAGATTTTGCGATTGGAACTTTATTTACTAGCGGAGAGGCTAACTAATGACGAGAAAAGACTACATCAAAACCGCAAACATCTTGGCTGGATTTGTAGATGAAATTCCACAAACCACTTATGAGGATTTAATAGAGGAGTTTGCCGAGTGGTTCAAATCAGATAACGAAAACTTTGATTTCGCAAGATTTGAAAAGGCTTGCGGTATTGACGAGATTGGATTGGTAAATGTTAACTAATTTAGATTTGCTTGCAATAATTATTGCGCTAAGCAGTTCAATGTTTGTAATGTTTTTGTTTTATAAACAAAATGTTGCACAACAAAAAGAAATTCGCTACTTGCGTAATTTAAAAAAACTAAAGTAAATAAAAGGCCCTAGAACATACGTTCGAAAGGCCCGGCGCTGACGGCGTGTCGCAACCAATAGTCTTTACGTGTGGTTAAGATCACACCCCAGATTCTCCAGATTAAGGCGTCTAAGTAGATTTTGTCAGTCAAGTCTGCTAGGATTATTCTATAACGAAAGGAAACAAATGGGAAAGTTTAAAAACGCTTTAATCCAAATACTTGCTCATGATGAGTGCTATGGCAAAGGTTGGATTTATGTTGGCAACAATGATAATTTTGATGTTTATACTTGTGAGTGTAATGTCTATGCCGTGCCTGCTGATGAGATAATGGAATATCACGAATTGTTTAGAACAAAGGAGAACGCATGAACTATGATGACTACTATGAAAACCCTAACCCAACACCTAGTGGCGGAAGTTGCTATTGTAAGACAATGGTGCTATGCTCATATTGTGCGAAAGGATATAACTAATGGAATATAACTATGCTCTAACTACCTCTTATGACGGGGAGTTAATTCATACCCTGCGAGTTAGCGATATGCTAACAGCAGTAGACGCTTGGAATAAGTGCGTGGACTATGGCTTCGCTAAAGAATACGCAACCTATAACTTGTCAGACCCAACAGGCAAGATGTATACTAAAACCTTCTACGCCAACGGAAAGGTATCAATTAAGTAATGGGATCAATAACAGCATTAGGCATACAGGATAGTGTTTTTGACTTAGAAACACAATTAGCGTATCACTTGCAAGGTAATCATTATCCACCAATACCTAACTCTATGATTAAACCTTGTATTGAGGCTATTGATGCTTACTATGATGAGGACTATTCTCGCAAAATTGATCTGCCGTGTGATGGCGTAGACAAAGATGGTGAGCCATTCCAAATTACTTGGAAAGGTCAGACTTGGACTACTGCAAGTGCATTAGTTGCACACGCACACTTAGAAGTTTTTATTGACCCAGTTGATGAGGAGATCGAATAATGAAAACATTAGAAAAAGATGATATTATTCCTATTATGGACTACTACAAAGTTGACGTGTTAACTGCAGGACAGTTAATGGTTGATGATAATATTCTTGTTGGTGATGAAGTTGTTGCTATTGTTGAAATAGTTTCATTAGCCGATGGATACACTTTAGAAATTGTAAATGATTTTGGTGAAAAAGATATTATCGAAGTTAGTGAATATCAATTATTTGATTTGATGATGTTAAAGTAAAAGGCGGGCCCGGGCCTGTCCGTTTTGTCCGATTTTATTAATTACGTGCACTTGATTTTTATCCACAAAAATGTTATACTAAAGTATGACCCAATTAAAAAGATCATTCGATAGAAAGGTTGCTAATGCCGTATCTAAAAATGGAAAGCAAGCCGCAATTGCAAACACGTTCGGTCTCCCTGCTGGAAAAGATTACTCATGCCCTGGTGCCACTAGTGTTTGTGAGAGTGTTTGCTACGCAGGAAAACTTGAAAAGTTATTCAAAGGAGTAAAAACTAATCTCCTACATAATTGGGAGTTATTGAAAGACGCAGATCAAGCAACAATGGAAAGTTTGCTATCTAATATGATTAATGATTTTATTATTGATTGTGATAAAAAGTCTGCTCCCAAACTATTCCGCATTCACTGGGACGGTGATTTCTTTAATGACACATATACTAATGCATGGCGCAATGTTATAACTAATTATCCTAATATAAAGTTTTGGGTATACACGAGGGTAGAATCTGCAGCGATCATCCTTAAGGATATCCCTAATCTATCTTTATACTATTCAACAGATAGTGAAAATAAGCAAACAGGTGTTAGCCTTAAAAAAGATCATGGTGTACGCCTTGCATATCTTGCACAGAATTTTAAAATAGGACAGTCAGATATGAAAGAGTTATTTAATCGCCCTGGTGCTAAATGCCCTGAGAATTTAAAGTCAATACCGCTTATCTCAAATGCTGGAAGCGCTTGCGTATCTTGTGGACTTTGTGTATACTCTAAAAGCGATATCGTATTCTCATCATCTAAAAAGTAGGAGCACATGGAAATACTAATAATATTATCTTTGTTATTCATCTATTTCATATTCGCAGGATTAGGGCACTAAATGTCCGTTTTGTCCGTTTCAATATGGAGGTGTGATACACATCACAAATATCACATCTCAAAATATGAGATTCCTAAGAAAATAACTTGTATTTTTTCCCAAATAATGTTATTCTTAGGTAGTAAGCCAAACTAACAGAAAGAAGGAAATACATGTCCGTAGCAACTGGAACATACAAAGTAGGAGATACCTACACATCACAAAAATCTAAGATTACAGGTGTAATCAAGGAAATCGTGCCAACAGATAAAAACACAGTTCGTGTTAAGTTAGATGTTAATGGCGCAACTCGCTGGACAACTTGGACAGCAAAGTAAAGTTAGCCTAGGGGCTAAAAGTCCTGAGCATGACTACTAAAACTGCTCAACTTGATTTATCGTAGCAAAAATGTTATGATAGAAACCCCTAACAAAAGAAAAGGAAAACACCCACAATGGCAAGAAGCAAACCCATCAGCGTTAAAATCGCTACTGCTAAGGTTATCAAAGCCTTAGAAACAAAGTTAGCACAGGTAGAGGCTGACTATTCAAAGCAAGACGAAAAAGAAACTAAGTTCAAGAAAGCACAAGAAAAGTGGCAAAAAGAAATTGGCACTTGGGCTATGACTAAGTTCTCAAAGGCTGAGAACATTAGAACAAACTATCGTCAATGGAACAAAACTCTCAATGTTGATTTTGATTTAATCACAGATGAGAAAGATTTTCCAAAAGAGCCTGAGCGTGATTTTGAGATAATCCATGTTCATACTTATCGTGAGATGAAAGAGGAAATTGAGAACGCTATCCGTATTCTCAAAATGACCGACGAGGAAACAGTTAGCACTAGCACCTATAACGCTATCGCAAGATACCTATAATAGTTTGGGGGTATTTGACTATGCCCCCAAAATCTAGTAAAATAATACAGTAAGACAAACCCAACAGAAAGGAACGACCCAATGACCCTAGGTGGATACACATACCAAATCGGTGATTTGTTCACAACTAGTAAGACAGGAATTACAGGTAGAATCGTAAAGTTTTCACCTATCAATTCTAAAACTACTAGAGTGTCGCTACGACTAGCAAATGGCGCACAACGCCTTGCTATGGTAAGCACAACTAAATAATTTATCTCTGAGTTCCACGCTACTTGTAGCAAGTGTCCCCTGAGATAATCATCCTGAGTATGATGTTAAACTGCTCACCCAACTAACAGAAAGAAGACCCCTAATGAGCGAAGTAATGACAGCGGACCAATTATCGGTACCGTATAACCCAAATTTACTTGTCACGTACAAGTATATAAATGAAAGTGCACCTAGTGATGTAGATACATTCATGACTGATAAAGTTACTGAAATTGAGTACAACCTGCATAGATCAAGATTTTATGCGGATGTTGCTGCAGAACGTCGTAACGATATCTCGTGGCTAGAAGATCAAGTCACTGAATGGTATAACCCAAATTATAGTAAAGAAGAAGTGTTGCAAGCGCTAATTGAGCACTTTAAAATCAATCCTGTTAAGCAAGTTGAAGTTCAAGGAACTATTTCATTCAGCGGAACAATTAATGTTCCAGTGTCTGAACTTGAAGACTTTGACTTAAGCAATGTAACAATTGATGTTGATCTAAGTTCATATGACTATGACGCAGATCTTAATGTAGACGATGTCTCTTTGGAGGACTCCTACTAAATTTGATAGGGGGCTATCACATCCTGGGCCAAGATGTAAAAAGGGCCCAAAAAACCCGGGGGCCCCAAATGTCCGTTTTATCCCATTTAAGAAGATTCTTATATATCTCCCAATCCTAATTGACTTTAAGGTTTAAGTCTGCTAAACTTAATTAAAACAATCGAAAGGATAAAAATGGCCCACGAGTTAGAAACTCAAAACGGTGTTGCAAGTTTTGCATCATTCCGTGAGCCTGCGTGGCATGGTTTAGGTACTGTGTTCACCGAGGAAAAAAATACTAACGAAATGTTAGTTGCTGCTAATCTTAATAATTGGAATGTTCGTCTTGAGGATATGCCAATTCCATCACACTTAACAAGTGATAAACAATATCAATATGTTGTTCGTACTAATCCTACCGACAATACGCAAACCGATGTGTTAGGCGTAGTTGGTGAGCGTTATCATGTTTTGCAAAATGAAGATTTATTCTCATTTGGTGATAACATTCTTGATGGTGGTGGCCGATGGGAAACCGCTGGTTCTCTTAAGGGTGGCCGTCAAGTATTCGGCTCTCTTGCATTAGAGCGTGAAACTGTATTAGACCCTAATGGCGTTGCTGATGTAGTAAAAACTTATTTACTTATCAATACATCACACGATGGTTCTATCGCTATTCAAGCAAGCATAACACCTGTTCGTGTTGTGTGTGCTAACACTCTTAATGTTGCACTTAATCGCACACGCAAGAAAGATGGCGTTAAACAATCTTTCAAAATTCGCCATACTCAAACTGCTAATGGTAAAGTTCAAATTGCACGCCAGACTTTAGGTCTTGCTAATGCATACATGAATGAATTTGACAAGATGGCACACGCAATGATTGCTAAAGAAATCACCGCACAAGATTTCTATAACATCATTCTTGCAGCATATCCAAAACCTGAGAAAGACGCTAGAGGCTCACTCAAAAAGTGGGAAACTAAAGTTGATTTAATCAACGATATTTATACTGGCGAATTTAACGGAATGATTGCTGGTAATGCTTGGGGCGCATTTAATGCACTTACTGAGCGTATTGATTGGTACCGTTCTTCTCGTGGTGGTAGCAATGAAAATATTTTATCTGCTGCTAGTGGTTTTGACCCTGCTACTAATGCAGAAAAAAATCGTTTGCTAAATGTTGTTCGCAATACTTTGCAACTAGTTTAGTAAAAAATCCTGAGCATGATTTAAAACTGCTCCGCTGGTCCCATAGATCAATTGGTTAGATCGTTACCCTGTCACGGTAAAGGCTACGGGTTCAAGTCCCGTTGGGATCGCAAGTGGGCCCGGGCTGACTGTTTATATAATCTAACATAAAATTTTTTATTAAGGGGACTTGATTTATTTCCCAGTTTCCTGTAAAATATTAATATGACCCTAAACGTAGAAATATATGAAATGAACTATGCATGTTCCCCTGGCGGTGTTGACTGTTGGGAAGTCTCTGTTGATGGTTGGTGTATCTCTGATTTTAAAACTGCGGGGGATGCATTAAACCATGTACTTGACAAATATCCAAACCATGAGTTAAACTTAAATGTCAAATCCCTCAACTGGTACTTTAAGGAGTTTGCAGATGAATACGCAGTATAAACCTTACACCATAGATGAACTATGTACTACTATATGGGAAGATAATTTAGAGCACTTTGAGTATATGAGTGCTATGTCTGCTGGTGATTGTGATTGTCGACTTTGCACTGCCTTTGGTGTTATCTATGAGTATTGGGAGAAATAATGGGTAAAGAGGTTTGGCAGTTTACTATCACAGATAATATGATCAATCATTTAGATATTAATGAGTTAAGCCTATTTGTGAATTCCCTTGAAGATGCTATACAGGAGATCTGTGGTAACTACGAGGTAGAGCCTTGGGAGATGTCTAGTGATTAAGATCACATTAAGATCGCTTGCTTTAATCCCCCGTTTTTGCTAAACTTATATTAAGAACCCAGAGAAAGAGACCCATGCCAGACCTAAAGATACTTACAGAGGATGAATGGTTTGATACTTATAAACCAATTCCAAACCACTTAGATGAGAATGCCTCATTTAATGACGGAGAGAATGGCTATATGTTTGAAACATATGGCGATGAGGTAGAGTTTGTTAAAGCACAAGAGCCTAATAGGATATGGACATATAGTGACGGAGACGACGGTGGGACCTATATCTCTGACGGATATCATGTAGTTAATAGGATTGGGTACTTTGTAACTACCGTGCCCTATGATGACAAACAATACTATCAAATAACAATAACGGAAGGAAAAGAATAGTGCACACCCTACACTATATAGCAGTTGAGGCAGAAAGCAAACAAGAAGCATTTGATAAGGTTGTAGTATCCTTATTACCAAACGATGACGGATATCGCCTAGCAGACTGGTCAGATTGGCATGTCGTAGGTGGGGGAAGGTGGAGCAGTGCAGTTCAAAAGTCGAAAGATTTTATGGACAGTTATGCCAATGATAGTACTGATGTTATTGGCTACACTGAAAATAAAGAAAAATTCGAAAAAGCAATAGAAGGAGTTCTTAAATGGCGCTCTGAAACTATGAATAGAAACCTATCAGAGATTAAGACTGATAAGTTTATTAGTGACATAGTTGAATATATATCAGACGGCAGTTCAGGTAAATGGTATAGCGACATAATGAATAACTATACTATCAAGCAAACAGTCGACATGATGTTGGGCTCATACATTCCTGATAGTGGCTTTTACGACAACGTTGATAATACCCCTGACATTGGGTATTTAAAGGAGCGACTTGACAATCCCGAGCAGGCTCCGCTACAATATCTAGTACCAGTAGATTTTCATTTCTAAAGGAGACCCAATGATAAAAACAGATACTTTAATCCTAGCAGGCCAAATCGGTATTGATAGCGGTCAGGCTATGGTAGGCGACCCATGTTATTTAGAGCAATGGGATACTAACCAAAACGATGAGTGGAATATTGACGGCAAAGAAGGTCAATACTCTTATCACGGTGCTAGTGCTACTACACTTGCTAGCGACTATGGGCAACTAGGATTAGGAACAGCCGTAGTATTTAGCACAGGATATGGAGATGGATTATATCCAGTCTATGTTCAACTTAATAATGACGGCAGAGTTTCTAAAGTTGTAATTGATTTCGAAGGCGACCTACAGGAGGAAAACGAATAATGGCGCAATGGAATGTAGAACTTATATTTGAACCAACAGGTGATTATATGAACTTTACATATGACACCGATGAAGAGGATCAAGATCAGATCTTCAATGAAATTATGCATGGAATTTCAATCATACCTGAGAGGATGGACGACTAGTGGGAGCACGTTGCACATTTGTCTTTAAGCAATCAGAGGACCTAGGGGTAGCGTTATACAGCCACTGGGGCGAGTATGAGATGCATAAGGATCTGGCCCTGGCGCTGCAGCACGCAGCGGTACGTATAGGAGATGTTCAATACTACACACGTATGGCTATTAGTCATCTTATAAAGGATTCGATCCTAGATGAGACAGGGTATGGACTCTATGCCTGCAATCCTAATGACCTAGGTTTTATGGATCATCCAATATTAGTTGACCTAACAAATAATACTATTAGTGATGAGACAGGGGACCATTCAATTGGGACCTTTATTAATTACCATTGCTCTACGGTTTCGCCATCCGTAGGAGCGCTATAGCAGAGGTAGGGTCACCGCTGCTACAAATAGGGGTAGAACACATGCTTGGGTGGTTTGTGTTCTGCCCCACCTTTTGATACAATGTTGAGTGAGGAGTGTTATGTATCGTATTAGTAGAGCCAAAGTTATAACCAAGGAGGAGAAAGTTGCCATGTCTATTGGCAAACTACTCTCTGACTTTTATCTTGACTTAGAAAAGGTTGGATATTATTTGGCTAAGTCTGTTCCGTATTTAATTTATCGCAGGTCTATTGAAGTGCTGGAAAGTGCTAAGTTTCAGGAGGACACAATAGAGCATGAGAAATTAAAATATGATCAGGCTCGCCTTCCATGAGAAAGTTTGGTATACTTGTAAGATGAGTGAAACTGGACCAACCAATAAACTAAAGATCCTTTCTGATCTATGGTTAAATTATAGAGATGAAGAAGCGTTTGAAGAGTTTGTAGAATATAACGATATAGGGCTACCACTTGCCTACGCTATTCATACTGAGATTGTCCCGCCAACACCAAGGTCTGACCTTTACATACAAGAAACCTTTGATATGCTTTTAGCATCTTTAGGGTTTGTAAATGAAGAGGGAGATGTTGTTGATAATGGCTGGAACGATCTAGAAGAAATGTTAAGTAGTTCTACATCTTATACTGAAAACAATTAGGAGATAAAATGGAAATCATTGAAACGTTAGCAAGCCAGGAAATGTTTGATAAAAGAGTTCAAGATTTTGGTGGGTTGTCTGCAACTACCTTAGATCTAATTCAAGAGATACTTAAACTTGATCCTGAAAAGTATACAGACCAAGACCTAGTACAGTTAATCTCTCAAGCAATCAAACTACACTTTGATTATAAGGAGCCAGCCGAGTAAACGGCCCGGACCATAGTTTCCAAACCATAAAACCTTATTACGATCCAAACCTTTATTTCCCCAAAATTAGATTACGATAAACAAAATATTTTCCAGATTCATGGCCAAACCTTCAAACCTTTATATGTTATAATTTAAATATGTCAAACCAATGTAAAACTAAATGCTATTTCTGTGATAGAGAGGCTATTTATGTATCCGATAAGGATGGTTTGATTATAGATACTTGTCTTATACACTTTAAGTATAGGTATTCTGGTTAATCCCCCGCCAAAAAAAATAATGATATAATCAGATTATGACACCTCATCATTTTTCTAGAATCGGCAGAAGCCGTCGTCAATCACAAACAGAACGTGAACTTGAACAGCAGATAGAACACGCAATCTCATTTGCTTTCTCCCCAGTACGTCATCCCGTTAAGGCCGTCCGTGATATCAAGCGCCTTTTCAAGCGGGGACAAAGACAATCAGAATCATAATTCCCTCTATATAAAACCTTAATAACTTTCAAACCTTTTTACCTTTTTTTATTACGATATTCGAATTTTTTTCCCAGAAATCCTATGGTTTTATAACATTTTCTTTATTTTTTCTATGGTTTTTTATAGGGTATTTATGCTTGACAAACCATTATATCTATGGTATAAGGCATATGTGCGGACATATGGTTTGAAGGTTTAAAGGTTTGGGGATAGGAAGGTTTGATGGTTTGACATTACGAAGCCCCATGTAAAAGCGCTCCATTCCCCACCACTTTCCTCCACTTTACTCTACAGTCAGATATAAATATCATCAGTAAGAAATATAAACCATGATATACTCAGTTTATGAGTAAAACCATCAAAAACCAGATCATTGAAAACGTATTTACTGATGAACAAATAGCATATCTTAATGACAAAATATCCTCAATGATGGATAAAATGGTTTATAACAATGATCCTGAAAGAGGCAGAGATGACCTACAACTATGGGATCAAAATGGAAATTATGAGGAGTTTGACCAAACCATCATAAACAAAGTTCTCTCATACTTTGAAGAAGGTTATTCGGTTTATCATGTAACATTCTCTGATTACAACAACAACCATATTAATCCAAACCTTCCACCACACTCAGATCCAAACTATCCAGATACATCTCTTACATTTGATTATCAATTAAAAACAGATGTTGATTGGCAGTTCTGTATAGATGACCAATGTTTTAATATGAAGGACAATGAGGCTATCATTTTTGATCCAAAGAACTCTAGACACTATAGACCAGAGTTAGAGTTTAAATCTGGTGAGTCTGTTAAGATAGTATTTTTCTATCTAAGTAAAAAATAACGGGGGGATATAAAACCCTTACTTGGGCCATATCAGCCTATCCTCTATAGCCCTCCATGGCCAATATAAGGTAATCTTTAGGGTCTCTGTGCTTCATGTGGTATTCGAGCAAATAGGATATATTTCCTCTTACTATGGTTTCATGTGACATGGTTAGGTTATAGCATAGGGTTGCTTGCCTATCCCCGCAGATTTTTATGATTTCTGGAAAAACATCTGGTATTTCTGATACAAAGGCATCATGACCAAACCCCATAGCATTACGAAGCATTACGATCTGTGCTGCAGAATCATATTTCATATTTTTAATTTGGTTTGATCGTTTATCTATATCTGTTTCAAAAAATGAATTAAACTTAAAATTATGTCCATAACCAGAGACTGTTACTGCTGCTATTAAAGATGATGGCCCTGGAGTAGCCGACACTTTAAAACCATTTTCATGACACCATTGTATGATAATTGATCCTGGATCTGCAACACCTGGCATACCATCATCTGATATCAGATATACATCCTCACCTTTTGTAAGTATATCTTTTAATACTGACAAGACTTCTTTTTCTTCTGGGTTGGTTGCTTTACCGTTTTTTTGCGATGTTAAATAAATAATATTAGCCTTAATTTTAATATCAAGTTTAGATAATATTTCTTCAAAGTTGTATTCGTTTTCGGCTATTATATATTTAGCATTTTTTATCATATCAATATTTTTCAATGGCATATCTCTGGGATTACCAACTGGCATACCTACAATATATAGCATCAAACCATTATAGCAGGTATTGAGGTTTGACAAACCTTTCAACCTTATGTATAATTAATATTGCTCTACAAAGAAGCAAGACGGACTATGGTACCTGACAGCGTCTATAAAGGAAAAGATCAGGATAGGACCTGGACAAGTCTTAAAACTGTCCTTAAATTTAAAGACAAGGATAAATGTATGGCTAAAAAGAAAAGCAGTCTGTTATCTTCTGGTAAAACTGGTGCCTCAACTGGGGCTATGGAGTACACAAAAGGCTATATAAAAAGAAAGCGCAAACGAATGAGAGATGAAGAAAAAATATGGAAATCTCTAAATGGTCCAATTACTGTTAGGAAAATAGAGAATGCATGAATTAATCGACACAAACCTTACATGGGATGATGGTGATATATGGAAGGGTTGGACTTATAGTCCCGAAAAAAATCGTTATTACTTTGATGATATTGGGGATGAGTCTTTAACTACCCTTTGGAATAGTGAATTTTTAAATCAGGCATACTAGAAGAATTAAACCAATAGTGCACCGCTAGGTGCATTCATTAGGTATACCCCTTCTATTTTCCGCCGAACTTTATATCATAAACAAATGATATACTTAATGAATGGCTCAACATAATTTAGTTAATTTAAGTAATTCTACCGCCGAACTTTTAAGCCCGTTTGGCACACACTCAGGCGTTGACATTACAATTCAAAATGTTAACTCAGATGGATATGTTTATATTGGCGCAAGCAGCCAAGTAACATCAACCAATTATGGATATCGCATTTCACCAAACAACGCTATATCATTTGAACTTCCAGGATCTGATTCCTTGTATGCAATAGGATCAACAACTGGATTAAAAGCAGCAGTTATAATTACTAATTTAGATTCTGGTGCATAGTGGCACGTTTTACACATCCTAGTAGTGGAGACGGTTCTGGTCTTCCAGGTCCACAAGGAGATCCAGGCCCAGCAGGTGCTGATGGTGCCGACGGAGCAGATGCTCTTTGGAACTTTTTGGGCGAATGGGTAAATGGAGTTGACTATGCTCCTGGATCAGTTGTTCAATATCAAGGATCTTCTTACTATCACCCTGATGGTCAGTTTTCTTCTTATAACCCTCCTGGTTATGGATGGCTTTTAGTATCTTCTAAAGGGGATGCAGGAACAGATGGAACTAATGGTACAGATGGTGCAGATGGCGCAACTGGTAGCCCAGGGCTTGTTTACTTAGGCAACTATGTTTCAGGAAATGGATATTTAGCAAATGTTGCAGTTGTAAAAGGAAGCGACAATAACCTATACATTGCAACATCAAGTGGTGGACTAGGAGATCCTGTTGGAAACACTGCAGAATGGAGTATATTTTTACCAAAAGGCGCAGATGGTGCAGATGGGGCTGATGGGGCAGATGCAAATTTAGATACTGGAACAACAACAATTAATTCTTACAACCCAGTTTGGAGTGGTACAGGATTAGCATACACCAATACTCCTGCTACTGGATCTTATATTAAAATTGGTAATCTTGTAACTGTGCAAATAGATGTTTTATTTACTAATGTGTCAAATTTTGGAACTGGTGCATACTCTCTTACTTTGCCATTTGCATCTAAATATCACACTGATGTTTATGGTGGATCTATTCACAAAATTACAAATCAGGGTATAGATCACTATAGCCTTAAAGGACACCTTGTACCAACATCTTCAACTTTTACTCTTTGGGTAATAGGAAGTAGTGCTGCAGATCAAACTTTTAATAACAATACCCCTGTTGGTATAGATACAGACGATAAATTCCATATGTCATTTTCTTACATTTGTGAATAATCTAGTTTTTCGTATTCTTTTATAATAGTATTAATTATCTTAATTACTCTTTTTGATGATATCTTTTTAGCGTCAAAAGCCTCTGTATATC
>Ga0247723_1000863_pt1 | contig 19054 bp, 34 predicted proteins | sample MSEWelMarce5H_FC_FD_189079 | JGI IMG/M metagenome (GOLD analysis project Ga0247723, IMG submission 189079) | Subsurface sediment microbial communities from gas well in West Virginia, United States - MSEEL Well Study Marcellus 5H_FC | ecosystem: Environmental > Terrestrial > Deep subsurface >... | reverse complement strand
ACTATTTCTTTGTGGTTTGTATCTATTCGTGCGTATGTCATTGTTTTTAAATTAAAATAGATTAGTATTAGCTAACTTTACCATTATAAAGGCTTGGCATGAGCAAACCAGCGTGTAGTGAGCAAGAGTTTATCGCACTATTTAAAGAGCACCGATCCCCTACGGCTGTGGCTAAAATATTAAATGTTGATATTAGAAGTGTAATTGCCCGTAGAAGAAACTTAGAAAAAAAGCACGACATTGTGCTTGAATCTAATAATAATCGTGGCGTTCCTAGATTTGCTATTCCTGAAAATAAGATACGCTGTGAATACCAATTAAAAGATGGAATCATTATGGTAGGGTCTGATTGTCATTACAACCCTAATTACATTTCTACTGCCCACCGTGCTTTTGTACATTTTACGAAACACTTAAAACCTAATATGGTGATCCTGAATGGCGATTTGTTCGATTTTGCACAGATCAGTCAACATAACCGCATCGGTTACCAACAACACCCAACAGTTCAACAAGAATTAGAAGAAGTCCAAGCAAGACTAGGTGATATTGAAGCTGTACGCCCTGCTGGATGTATATTGCACCGCACCATAGGTAATCACGATTTACGCTTTGATGGCAAACTGTCTAATGTTTTACCCCAGTATGAAGGCGTTAAGGGTATGTGCCTTGCAGATCACCTATACGGCTGGTCTTATAGCTGGTCAGTAGTAGTCAACGACAATACAATGATTAAGCATCGTTGGCACAATGGTATTCATGCGGTGTACAACAATATTCTTAAAGGCGGTATGTCAATGGTTACGGGTCACCTGCACTCATTAAAGGTTACCCCGTGGACTAACTATACTGGCGATATGTATGGTGTCGATACTGGAATGATGGCGGCAGTAAAAGATGACCAGTTTATGTACCATGAAGATTCAAGCGTTAACTGGAGAGCAGGTTTTGCAGTCCTTACTTATGTAAACGGTCATTTAATGCCACCTGAGTTAGTTCAGGTTATTAATGAAGATGAAGGACTTGTATTTTTTAGGGGCAAATTACATGAGATTAACGCCTGAAGCATTAAAGCATCTGTATTCAAGCCTTTACTGTACCTATCCGTTTACTAAATGGCCTATGCCATTGCCTGAAGAAATTGAGTTTATTGTTACGCCTGACCCTGAAGTAATGGGTACTTACCTGCTAGATACAGGCGGTGACTATGCCCATACCATTACCATATCATCGGGGCGTTGCAGTCATTTTTATACCGTTTTGACTACATTAGCCCATGAGTGCATACATATGAGTTTTTATAAGCAAAAAGGAGATAAATGGTTGCAACATGGAAAACCGTTTAGAACCCGTTGCAAAATGGTTGCCAGCGAACTAGGGTTTGATCCGCTAGAATTGTAAAGTTTAAGAAACGTATTGTAAAGTTTAATGCCTATACGTATATACAATGTATATACATATCGATACCTATATGTATAAAAAATTGCAAAAAGTGTACATATCCCGTTCGGTAAATTTATTGAAATTTCATGCACTTTTTTGTTAATTCTTCCCGATCAGGAAACTTTTTAATTTCGATGGTAACGGTCTTTTGGGTTATTCAGCATTGCTTTAATAAGTTCTTCTATATTAAAGAACCATTGAATAACTTTCATGCCATCATGCGTATGAATGGTAAAACTCATCTAGTAGCAATCAAGTAAGCCCCAAAATTTGCAAAAGCATATCCAGCATACATACAACCCAATCCAATATCTCCCTTAAAAAACTGTTCTCCACAAATGTAAACATAAATCAGCCCTGTAAGTATGATTAGATTAGCACTCAATTAGTTTCTCCGTCTGTTCAAGTAGTTCTTCTTCCGTGACAGCGTACTCCCTTTCAAAGCGTTTTCGACCCATTCCGTGAATACTGGTATTTGATCCTCTATGGTGGTAGGGGCAAAGCGGAATGACGGGTGCTTGAGTGCGAGGGATATTACCTCGTCTAATGTGATGAAGTTCTGCTGGTGTTCCCTCGTTGCCTTGATGCCTACATAATGAGCATCCCAATTCAGCAATTCGTCTGTAAATTTCTTTCTCATGCTTAGTGGCCATTAATAAAATCTACGGTTTGCTGTTCCAGTTGTTCAGCACTTTCAGCTATATCAACGCTTAATTCCAGCATTTGTGTGTAATCTTTACGGTTCATGGCATCTTCATACATCTTACAAAATAGTTTAAGAATCAAAAATTCTTCGGTTAATTTTAACTTGCTCATTTTAATATCCGATCTTGTGTACGGTTTGATACTTCTAAAGTCTGCCAAGTAGCGTGTCTAAGTCTAGCGGCTTCTAGTTCCCACTTTAACTTTTCAGCATTTTCTGTAGCTACACCAATTGACTTGCAAAGGTCTTGGTATTCTTGGCTTGCGTAAGATTCACGCTCTTGTGCTCCAATAGTTTGCTCATTAGATTTTTTCATCATAATGGCTTTTAAACTACTTTTATATGTTTCTAGCTGGGCTAACTCACCTTTTGCCTGTGCATATTTGCCAGCGTTTTCTAATATGAAGTCTATACATTTATTGGGATCTATCTCTCTCATTTTCCTAGTTTCTTTTTTATCAATTGTTTTATGCGTTCTTCTTTTTCAGGGTATTGGGCTAACAATTTAACAACTGCTGGCCAACCTCGTTTTTTTGCTACCCCGATATACCACCAAGCCAAGTATTCGTCAGAGTTGTTCTTCAAGTTGCTTTATTTTCTGTGAAATTCTTGCTCGCCATTGTTGCCAACCCTCACCAGCATAAGCCTGACAGCCGACTTCTTGGGCTTTGGCTTTGGTAAGTTCTTCGCTGGAATACCAAGGCAATTCGGGTTTCTTGATTTTCTTAACTTCCATGTCTAATTCATCTTCCCAGCGGCCTTGATTGAGCCAAGTTGCTGGATGGGGAATATAGTCTTTTTCTGTCTGCTTTAGCTTCCAATACTCAAGATGGTTAGCAAGGGCGTTAAACGCATCTTCCTGCTCGTTGTGGGTCAACCTATCCCAAGACTTTTCAGCCGCCCTACGCCCCTGTTTACGGGGATATAAACTATAAAATTCAAAGAAGTTCATTAATCTGCTTTCTAAGTGCCGCACATTCATCTTCTAGCATCTGAGTTTTGTTTGATCTTTCAGCATCAGCAAACTTTAAAATTGGTTTATCAAGAGCTTCTTTACACATTTGAATGTAGCGATCAACTTCTAATCTATCTTCTCCACCAACAGCCGCATTACTGTGTCCAATTGGTTTACCCATCGTGTCGTAATACACTTCACGAATTTCAAAGTAATCCTCATATGGACTACTCAAATTTACTAAACGCAAGTTCCAAGTCATGTTTTCACCCAATAAAGAATTATGAATAAAAAGAACATCACCGCACCAAGTATGGCGAATATTCCTACAGAAAAAATTAACATTAAGTTTTCCATGTGGAAAGTATATGTTAAGTTGTCTTAATGTTCTTAATTATTTTATAGGTGTTTTCCCTTAGTGTTGTTTTTTTGCCATAGGTTGCCCAAAGGTGATAAGCCTTCATCCATTCAAGAAGTTGTACTTGAACTAATGCTTCCTAAGATAATGTTCAATCGTTATAGGCTTGTCTATCACCATTGTTCCTATAACTTGTGTAGTACCCATTTAAGTCTACGGGGCTTGCTGTCAGGTGTAAACCAGCCCATGTTTTATTCCACGCCACCCATTTAGGTGCTTTATATCGTTTGGAGTACGGCAGAAATAGAAAAACCCTTTGGGGTTGCTCTAAGGTGATGTTGCTTAATAAATGGCTCTAAATCATTTACTAAACACTCAGAACAACCCGAAAGGGTCTTGTGTATAGAGCTACTTACTAAACAGACATCACTCTGCGTAAGTAGTATACATCAATCTAATTCAGGCCATATCAACTTATAGTTTTTTGGAAACAAGTTTTTACGGGTTACTAAACCATGTGATTCTTTTTCTAGGGTGGCGGCTAGGATTACCAGCTTATCGTAAGGTATATCCCCGTTTTGCCACATAGATACGGCTGGAACGGACACATTGACCATCTTAGATACCCGTGTGCAACCACCTAAAAGTTTAATCATTGCTGTTGATGATATTTTTTCCATAAGCTATCTTAACATTTTTACAACAATTTGCAAATAAACTGTTGCTTTATGTTTTAAGTTAGCTTAATATCTAAGTACGGTATATGCCGTGTTAATTAAGGAGAACTCGTATGAGTGAGCAAGATCAAGACTTCCACAGCTTCCAACAACATTTGGAACGCATCTTTAAAGACCTCGAGGATGGGGTATTTATTACAGCACAAGAAATAGGTGACCTACGCTATGCGTGTGGCTTACCTGCACCAGTAAGAAAAAACCCCGTGTTACAAGCAGTCTTTAATGACTATTCAACTATTTTTGGAGCAAAGCAATGATTATTTCAGATAACAGCAAAGAATTTAAAATAGCCCCAGCAGGGTTACACATGGCACGGTTGTACTCGGTCATTGACTTAGGCCATCAAGCTACCGAATGGGCTGGCGAAACCAAAATTATGCACAAGGTTGTATTGACTTGGGAATTGCACGGCAATGACGATCAAGACCAGCCATTAAAAACCGATGACGGTAAACCTTTGATTGTGTCTAAGCGTTATACAGTTAGTCTTGGTGACCAAGCTAGATTGCGTCAAGACCTAGAATCATGGTCTAACAAAAAAATGACCGCAGAAGATCGCAAAAAGTTCGATTTGCGTAACCTGCTAGACAAATTTTGCATGGTCAATATCACGCATTCAGAAGATGGAAAATACGCCAATATCAGCGGTATTAGTCCTGTTCCATCAGCTTTGCGTAACGCCCAACCTGATGGCATCAACGCACCGTTACACTTTTGGTTAGCTGAATTCGATCAAGCTAAGTACGATGCTTTGCCAAAGTATTACAAAGAAAAGATTACCGAATCATCTGAGTGGCGTGGTCAAAAACAGCGTGAAGCTGACGCACCAGTAGCAACCGACAATGCACTTGTTGACGATATTCCGTTCTGATTTACGGGGGAAAGCAAACGGCTAGGTCCTGATAGCAATGCCGTGATTGACCAGTTAGCTGAAATGCAAAGGCAGTCGGCAATCCCCCACCCACATTGAAAGCAATAAATGATAGTTAAAGAAAAGGTACAGGAAAATGGTCATTGGTACACAAAAGAGGGAACTCCAGCCTACACAACCATCGGCAAAACTGGGGAACGGCCAACAACGCTCCGTGACGCACGGAAACTCGGACTTTTGCCAAGTGTTACAACAATTAACGGACAGCTATCAAAAGCAGGCCTTGATACATGGAAACAGCAACAAGTCCTTTTAGCCGCCTTAACCCTTCCTAGAGGGCTACAGGAATCAGAAGATGAATGGCTAAAGCGTGTAATGCAGGATAGTAAAGCTACAGGCAGGGAAGCGGCAGAACGGGGTACAGCTATACACGCCATTATTGAGGGTTATTTTGAGCAGATGTATATGCCTGAAAAACCAGCTTATTTGGATAACATTGATGTTGCCCTTAAAAATGCTTTTGGAGAACAACCTTGGCTTGCAGAGCGTTCGTTTGGCCATCCGCTAGGCTATGGTGGTAAATGCGATCTAATGGCTAAAAGTGGCTTTATCGTTGATTTCAAGACTAAAGATACCGACCTTGCCAAAGTAGATGTTTACTTTGAACACGAAATGCAGTTAGCGGCCTACCGTGAAGGACTAGGCTTGCCCTCTGCTCGCTGTGCCATCGTATTTGTTAATGGAACAACTAATCAAGTAAAATTGATAGAAGTAGAAGAACCCCAGCTTCAAAAGAGTTGGGAGTGCTTCCAGCATTTATTAAGGGTTTATCAGATCAAGAACAATCTTTAATCCTTCACGGGAACGGGGGAAAGCAAGAGTGCTTCACATACAGGATTGTGAGTACCCCAACTTTTTTAGGGCGTTAAGCCGCCATAGTAGGATGCAGTAAGTTAGGGTTTTTGCGGCTTTCCACATAACAGCTAGTAACTGCCAAATACTGCCCTGTATCTTTTTTACAACTTAGGGTATATCCCTATTAAATAATACTTGCATTGTTAAGATAGCTTAACTAAACTGGTGTTACTCGATTGGCGAGTGAGATAGATAAAGGAGATTTAAATGAGAGAATCAACAGAACAACGCAACAGCCGTATCGCTAATGAAGATGCTGGAGCACACACAGCATACGCCCACGCAGAAGATTTTTTTAACGGTTTGGCAACATACGAAATTGAGCCGTCATTTGGCACATCATTTTCAGTAAAACAAATTACACCGCACGGTCAGCTATCAGGTTGGGCTAAAACTTATGAAGAAGCGTTAGCTAAAGTTGAAGAATGGAAGTCTGACGATTATTGCAACGGTTACCCAAAACACTTTTTTATCAAGGAATAATATGAAATATCTACTACTTTTAGCCCCATTAGCCCTAACCGCTTGTAGTTCTTTTGAACCACCTAATGTCAGCCTAGAAACTGATAAGCAGGCTTTTCACATGAGCCGCCAGCAGGTCATACTAGGCATTACAGAGTGTGAAGAAGCTGGTACACGCCCTGTAGTTATTACGGCCAAGCGTAAGATCAACGGCATTATGAGTGATGTACCTGTAGAAGTTACCTGTAACCCACGCTATAAACTTTTCCACTAGGAGTTAAACATGAGAGATTTTATTTTAGGCGGTCTGATGGCCTTGTTTATTTGTTTTGTAGTGTTTGGCACTAACTATGTGATGCACGGTAATGCAATATGAACAATGAACCAGTAGCGTGGATGGAAGCTGATGTATTGCCACTAACGCATATTATCAAAGCCGTAGTTCGCAGAGAACAGGATGAGCAACACACTATTCCACTCTACACCCATCCAGCAAAGACACTAACAGATGAGGAAATAACACAAGTGTTTGATGAATGTTACCCAAATAATGCCGATGGTGATGTAGTTACTTTGATTGATTTTGCTAGAGCAATACTAAGAAAGGCAAGTGAGAAATGAAGTGCATTGTTAAGGGTTGTGAAAACCATAAAAATGAAGGTGGTTTTGAAGATGGAATGTGCTTGCCTTGTTACCTATTCATAACTACTGGAGAAGGTGTTTATTCGCAAGCGTATCGAAACGCAAAGCCAGCAGAACTAACAGATGAGGAAATATTGAAAGAAGCTGAAAGTTATGGAATGGGTGAAAAATTTATACAAGATGCACCTTTATTCCATGCAATCAAGTTTGCTAGAGCAATACTAAGAAAGGCACAGGAGAAATGAGAAAAGGATATTTTTTACCAATAGATAAACTCAATGAGCCAATGATAGAAGCCCTTGAAAAGTTAATTGTTTCGGCAAAAAAAGCAAGGTGGACAAATGCGGTTACAAGAAAAGATGCAGTAGAAACTTCTTTTGAAGCCGATTGGATTAAATGGCTTGAAAAAGTTAATTAAGAAAGGCACAAGAGAAATGAACCACTATGATGCACATAAAGAAAGCATTAAAGGCAAGACATTAACTGCCTACGAATTAGCCGATGCAATGGATAAAAAAGGGTTTAGGTATCGTGAAGTCAAAGCGGCTGTAAAAATGCTACGCCAACAACAAGCTGAAATTGAGGAATTAAAAGCCAAATTGCAATTACATGAAGCTATGGATAATCAATGTGCGTCTTTGATGCAACAGTTTAGAAAGGCACAAGAGAAATGAAGTACAAGCCGTTTGACCAGCGATTGCATGATGAGTGCGATCCCCCTGCTCGAAATGCGGTCGCTGGCTGGCTTAAAAACCTTTGGTATGTCGATGCCTTACCTAACCCCGATAAATACGCTGTAGACCTTGTATTGAGCAAAAATGGTCAGGAAATTGGGTATGCTGAAGTTGAAGTTCGTGATTGGGGTATGAACTTTTGCCCGTACAACACAATTCATATTGCCCAGCGTAAAGAAAAGTTGTTTACCCATCCCCGTACTACCATGTATGTAGTCACTAAAGACTATACTCACGCTTACTGGGTCAGGGCCAGCAAAATCAAGGATTGCAAGCTGATTGAAGTACCTAATTCAGCCGTATCGCAGGGCGAATACTTTTACGATGTTCCTAAAGACCTGTGGAAATTTGTCGATCTTCGGGAATTGTTTTAAGCGTACGGCCTTGTACCAGTTTTATCTATTATTAAAGACTGTCTGCGAGGAGTACCGCCAGCAACGCTAGGAACACTAATATGTGTCCAGCGGTCAAATTCTCGAATAAGTTGGTCATATCCTATCCCCGATTCAATCACAGCCTTAACGACTTCATCGGGGGTCATACCTGCTACACGAATATCTGCCGCACAACCGATCCGATGCTGTGATGTATCTTTTGATCCTACTGCATCATTTACTTGCTTTGAACGAAACGCTGAATTGACAATAATTGGCTTGCCACCCAGCACCGTTTTAACTTGCTCTAGAAAGGCCGCTAAACGCTCTAGGTTGGCTCTTTCAGATTCGTTAGGGGTATTATCAAACTGACGGTGATCGGTGTGTGTGAGTTCTTCTAGCGTGAAATTAGGACTTAGATTCATTCTTGTTTTTCATGTCAATGATTTTTTCAAGAGTTCTGCCGCCAAAGTAAAAGGACATAATCAACATCCCCCATTGGCCTAGCAGTTCTACATACTTTTGGTTTGTGTCAATACCACCAGCACTCATCATGGCAAATACCACATAAAACACTAAAATAAATATTAAGGTCATGGGGCGAATGTTTTTAGATAACCAGCTATCACTAGCCATATCCGCTTGCTGGCGTTTTGTGAGTTCTTGTTGCTCTGCAATATCAGCGTTAATTTGGGCCAATTCGCCATTTTGTTGCATTTCTAGCAATTTAAGTTTGGCTTGCTCTGCCTGTACAGGATCAGGAAATACCTTGTCAAGTATCTTGCCGCCAATGTCAAGTAACGCACCTAATGGAAACATTATTTAATACCCCATGTTAAGTACCACGCAATTACAGCCGCTAAAGCAAAGCAATACATTTGCACCCGTCTGACTGCCTTTAAATCGTGCTGGTATTCTTCGTTGTCTTTGCGTTGCATATTCTCAATGTCCAGTTTAATTTTTAAAACTGCTTCCCACTCTTTAGCACCGTGAGCCTTGATAAATTTAATCTTTAAATTGGCTTCTTCGTCACTTATTTGCTTCTTGTGCTTCCAATGTTCTAAAGCCTTGATTAATGCCTTTTCTTTTCTAAACTCTGCTTCTCGCCTTGCCCTTAGTCTTTCTTGGGCTTGTTTGTTAGCAACATTAAGGCCATCTCGCTGTATGTTTTCAATAGACTGAGATAAGCCTTTGCTTGCGGTTCTACTTGCTTCAAGGCTTCCTGTAAGGCCTTTGACACCTTCAGATAATCCGAATGGGTCTGCCACATCATTTACTTGTGAAGTAGTGTGCTATAAAGCCAACGATGGAACTGATGCCTGATACCACCATCATTCCAACCCAAAACCCACCCCTACCTTTATTGGCTAAAGCAAGCAATTCTTCCATGCCTTCTTCTAGCTTATCTACTTTGGCGGTCAAATTATCAACCTTTTCCCAAAGCTGACCGTATTTAACAGGGTCGATTTCAAATGACATTATTCATCCGCAGGCAAAGGAGTGTTGCCTTCAGCTACCCATTTTAGGTAGGCTTGGTAGTCTGAATTATCAGTCGCAAAAGGAATGTAAGCGTTATCCGCAACCCTTTTAATGCAATTTTGCGATACCTGACCTGTAACTGAATCTATGACATATTGGTACATTTTATAACTCCGCAGAAGCAGTAATTGTGGATGTTGTACTTCCAGTTCTTAAAGTATTTGATTGCCCAGTAGTACCACCTGTTACTACCGCAGTAAGACCAACAAGGTTAGTTTGAATATCTTGTGTTTGGGTAAAATCAAAAGAACTAAATGAAGCACCACTTAAATAACCAAAAGAACCAGTTGCAGTCATTGTTGGTGTAGCTCTTTTATTTACTTTGTAGAAAATTATTGGGCCTCTAGCTGAAGTGCTAGAAGTCATAGAAGATTGCCCAAGTTGGCTACTTGCCAAACCATCAGGATTTACAATAATTTCATAATAGCGTTGGCACTTCTGCAAAAGTGAGGTGTAATTCTCGTATTCATAACCAGTAGCACTACTTCCTACTTCTAGTTGAACACCAGTAATATAGAAAGTTGCTCCGTTTGTTCCTACTAAGCTAACTGCACCAGTAGCAGAAAAATAGTTATTTGCTGACCAAGAACCAGCAGTTCCACTAAATGTTGAACCGCATCCTAAACCAAATCGAACAACGCAAGCACTTCCATTTGTAGTGCTAAAGTCTGATGAGCCTGTTGTTGGTGCGGCAATAGCAACAGTTTTGTATTCCCAAGTGTTTGCGGCAGATATTGTGTAAGTGTATGGGTAGGAATAAGAAGTTAATCCACTACCAATAGAACCGCCAAAAGTGCCTGTCAATGAAGATTTAACCCAAAATGACAATGTAGCTGCTTTTGCAGTAGCAGTTCCCCAATTCCAATCAGCAAGGTTATAACCTTCAATATCTTGTGAAATTACAAATTCATCACCTGAACCTACTGTATAAGCAGAAGTTGAAGTAACTAAAATTGAATTAGTAAATCCTGCTGGCACATCAGTAGATTGTTGTGCAGTACATTTTGATGCGACATTGCAATACAAAGGGAATCTATCTACTGGATAAACTTTTCCATTAATGCCAGTTACGCTAGTTGAGCCGTTTCTCTGACTTATTACCATCGCACCATTGATAATGCGATTCTTCATAATAGAAGCGTTACCAGCACCTAATACACCACCAGCCGTACTTGTAGTTATTACATCAGCGTTTACTGTTCCGTAAGTCATGCTAATTCCTCGTCTGTTGGTTTAGCTAGTGTAGGGTGTTCCCATTTAGCAATGTAATCGCCTTTGCCGTCTGAATCGTTTTGCAATGTGATTACACCATTAGCAAATGGGTCTTGTCTAACATCGCTTACATTTAACTCAGGGTAAATAGAAATAATTTTTTCATATAAAGTCATCATGCACCTCTTACCATTGAACCACTAGCGTATGTTTGCGTTATGCCGCCATTGTAACAAGCACTAGAACCGCCATTTGTATAAAGATAAATTTCTACATAATCTGTTGAACCATTAAGGCTTACAACATCCTGTACATTTATATTGCCGTACCAAACATCGGTAACTGCACTAATTAAAACTTGTGACGCTTTATATGCTGAACCATTTTTATAAATATAAATTCTAAAAGAACTAAATTGTGAAGTTACCCAGTTAGTAAAAACACTTGCGTTAATTTGGTAATAACCAGCAACAGTTGGGGTAAACCGATAAGTTGATGTATCAAAACAATTATTGGTATCAAAAGATTCTGTGTCTAGTACCATTTTTGTAAATGTAGCGTTTGTTAAAACAAGGTCACTAGCACTTGCTCTATAAGCACTAAACGCTGGCATATTACCGCTAACCATTACTGTGCCAGTTGCGGCAGGAAGTGTGACTGTTTGTGTGCCAGCTACCGCAGGTGGACTTAATGTCACCGAACCTGATGTATCTCCGTTGAGAACTATGCTTGCCATTTGTTTATCCTTTAATTTCGTCTATTTTACAATACGACCCAGCGTTGGTCACTAGGAATAGTTACAGTAATTCCACTATTTATAGTTATTGGGCCTACTGATTCTGCTGATTTATTGGTGCTTAAAGTGTAATTTGTAGTAACTACTCTAGCGTTTTCAACAAATACTTCATCCCCACCTGCACCAGTAGCACCACCGCCTAATTGACCCCAAGCACCGCCTTGATAACCTTCAAACTGGTTGGTAGTGGTGTTATAACGCATTTCACCATCTACGGGTACGGCAGGGCGTTGAGCAGTTGTTCCCTTAGGAATGAGCATAAACTCATTGCCAGTAAAAGTAGGGTTATTAAATGCGGCAACAAATTGGGTAAAGTTAATCGCATCGCCAGTAGTTGTTCCAGCCAATAAATTAATGATCTTTTGGCTGTTCATATCCAAACTACCCGTCATTGGGGTTTGGCCGTCTGAAGCTACTGATCCTGTAAGGGCTGTAGATATATCCGCAAGGGTAGTATTAGCCCAAGTAGAACTAATACTTGTGCCAGTTACTACGGGATTGCCTGCTGGTAGGGAATAGACCCCCGATCCGTTTCTACTCATTTGATGCTCCTTGTACAGTATTTTGTACACCCTGTATTGTTAAAAGTCTAGCTAAATCATTGCGTTTCTTTTGATCAGGGCTAACCTTTGGCTGTGCTCCTAAACGCATTAATCTTAATGTTTCTTGTGGTGAAAGCATTGATTCTGCTAATTTATTTCTAAGTTCTTCATTAACATCACCATAAATAACCCTACCAAGCCTGTTACTAGCAGATATAGGTAAACCAGTTTGATTCATTAGGTTGCTATAAGCCAGCTTTTGTACGGTGTCAGAACCTACTGATTTACCAGCAGTAGCGGCAAATTTACCCCTAGCTAAATCTTCTTTAATAGCTTCAAGTCGTGCAATTTGACGGTCAGAAATTACATCTGATTTCTTTAAGTCTTTTAAAGCTTTAGAAAATTGGCCAATGTAAATCTTTTCAGTTTCAGGCGAAATGGCTTTGTCAGCTAATTTAGCAATGCTTTCAAGCTGTTCAATAGGCTTAGATAAACGCTCGTAATTAACCCTAGCGGTTTTGTATGTTGGGCTGATTTTTTCCATAAAATTCAATAAACCAGTTTTTGCGTTTTGCAAGCCATCCAATTCATCGCCTGAAGCGGCTTTAATTTTATCTCTTTCATACCGTGCCTTAACTTCGCCAATTTTTTTATCTAATGCTATTTTGGTTCTGTGTAAACCAAGCATTGATCCAGCAGGGTCAGCAATATCCATGCCCCTGTTAGCTGAAGTTTCTTTAGCCACTTCCATTGCATCTTTAATGGCTGGGCGTTTGATTAAATTAGCAATTTGGGCGGTTGTTTTTTCGTCTAATTCACCTAAATTTAACGGTTTTAAAGCATCTGCATATAAATCATCGGCAACTTTTTCTCTAAAATCAGAATATTTTGAAATTCTTGATGCAGGGGCAATATTACGCAATGCGTCAGCTTGTGCTTGGGCATTTTGTGCTTGTCTTTGTGCCATTAGGTTACCAGCGGTAGGGCTAGTGGCAATAGCTGTACGCTCTAATGCGGCTAAACTTGGCACTCCTGCAACTTCAGCGGCCGTAGGTTGAGAACCAGCTACCAATTCTTTGGGGTTGCGTAAATTACGCATTGCTTTAGCTTCTTCACCGCCCGACATTTCACGCAAAAATCTACCAAGTATTCTTTCTTTTCCTGATTCAAGGAATGGCTCAACAATGGCTTTACCAGCCCTATATCCTTTGTCTACAACCTGACCTACTACGGGTGCAACAGCACCAACAGGAGCACCAATTAACGCTCCAGTACGGGCATTTCTACCTGCTTCTTCATACAATTCAGGCCCAGTTTGACCGCCTTCTACTGGCTGTAAAGCACCTGATACTGCTCCAGTACCAGCACCAATAACTGCACCTGAAACATAAGGATTCTTTCCAAAACTAGGTATTACCCCAATTGCTCGGCTCATTCCAACGGCAGGCAATATAGCACCAGCTACACGACCTGTACCATAAGACATTGGGTTTGCTTCTTGGTATTCGCCACCTTCTTTTGCAAGTCTTTGTACTAATTCATTGATTCTTGGTGCATTGTTTGTAGCTAATTGTGCTCCAGCCAACATTGGATCAATAGCAGATTTTGTCATGCCAGCTAAAGCCGATTCCAAAGGTCTAGGTTCTGCTAGTACATTTCTTTGTCCACGATTAATTGGTCTACCTGTAGCCGCACCGCCACCAGTTTCACCAAAAGACATGGGTGAAGCTGTTGTTGCCATTTGTTCAGCAATCATTGCTTGGGCTTGTTCAGGCGTAGTGCCTTCTGCTACTTCAAATCTAGCAATACGACCATCAGGCATTTCAAATCGTGCTATTGGCATTATTGATTTCCTGTGAATGGAGTTTCAAATCCTATAAATCTAGGCCCTGCTGGTTTAGGTACATTTGTTTGTTGAGGAACAATAGAGTTGTTTGGTGCTGGGGGTGCTGGTGGGGGTGGGGCTGAAACTCTTTGTGGCATAGCCCTACCTGCGGCAATGTAAGCACCTTCTAATAATGTTTCTAAGCGTTGTTGTTTAGCTTTAATAGCAGGGGGTTTATCACCTAAAACAGGGAAATAAGTTTCACGCATAGCAGTTAATTGAACAGGAGTATATGCCGCACCAGTACGCAATGTTAAAGCCGCATCAAGAACATCTAATTGTGAATCTTCAACAATTTGACGCTGTTCTGGTGTCATAGATCGTGAAAGCAAATTAGGGCCAGTTAAAGCAGATACAATGCTTGCAGGTACATTAGGTTTAACTGCTTTTGGATCAACACCTAAAGCGGTTTGCATTTGCAAAATGTTTCTATCCAAAATATTGGACATAAATCCAGCTTTTCTTTCGCCTTCAGTAGGCATGACTAAAGTGTTTGCTCCTGATCTTGCAGTTTTTTGAATTTGATTATCAATCATAGCCCTGTCTTGGGCAGTCCAATCTTTTCTTGGCTTGCTATCCAAACCTAAAACAATTGCGGCAGATCTAATTTTTTCAGGGTCTTTGCCAGCACCTTCGTATATTGGTTTGAATGTATTAGGATCAAGCAATACATCGTCAACACCAACCTTCATTGGGCCTTCATTCATTTTAGTAAATGCAAACTGTCTTTGTGCGGCAGATGCTTTAGGATTTGAATAAAGATTAGCGTAAGCGGCTTGTGGATTAGCTGGTACAGCGGCAACAGGGGCAACTTGCTTGTACTGTGGATTTAATTCCATGTTTGCACCGTACATATCAGCCGTTGTTTCTTTTGTTAATTGATTGTCAGGGCCATAAATACCACCTTCAACACCTTGTTTACCCTGTTTTTGTTGAACAAAATCAGCCATTGCAGATGCTTCGTCTGCTCTTAACTGTTTGGCTAAATCAATTTGTGCTTGATTTGCCTTATCAATACCTCTTTGACCAAAATAAACATTGGCTAAACTAGCAAGATTTTGTGTAAATGAAGGGGCAACATAACGGTTACCAATCATCTGACCCTGCGGTACTGGTTGTTGCATCAGCATTTCAGCCATCTTTTGCTGGCGTAAAATCTGTTGCTGTTGCAACATTTGTTCGGGTGTTAGTGTTCCAATATCAGCCATAATTAAAACTCCTGTGCCGCTAACATTCTGCTTTGCTGAGAATAAGGATCAGTTCCATAAGCATTTGATACTTTATATTGCGTGTAAGGGTTATAAGTGCTTAAACCGCCCATTTGATTATCTTTAGCGTTTATTTGGTCTTGTGTAGGCTTGTCTTTACGCAACATCATTGCTAAAGCCATTTGGTCATTACCACCCTGTTTACCAATCTGCCCAGCTTGTATAACTTGTTGATTTTGTTGTGCAAGTGCGGCTTGTTGATTTGCTTGTTGCTGACCGATGTTCTGAAAAGTAGGCATTAAACCTTGCTGTTCAGGCATTTGATAAGGGTCAACGGAAGTAAAGTATGGATTAGGCATTGAGTTTTCCGTAATCTACGGCTAAGTAGCCGTTATCAAGGTTAATAACAGCTTCAGGCATTACAGCTTGAACTTCTTGAGCCATTACGCCAACAAACTTACCGTGACCAGCCAAAGGATGATCTTTAAATTCAGGTTTATATTCAAACTGATAGAACGGCAAGCCGTTAGGCAAAGTTCCAATTGCTTTAATATATTGCTTTGTGCGAGTATCAGACATCATTGCCGCACCGCCTAATGACATCAAGCCTTGATTAAAGTTAGCTTGTTGAGCCACTTTAGAGTTGAAGTCACCCATCTGAGCGTTGTAACCCATCTGAGTAGCACCCAAAATATCAGCACCACCAGTAGTAGCTTGTTGGGCAGAATTTACAAATGTTGGGTTTTGAACCTGTGAACCGCTACGCAACGCACTTAAAGTGTTAAGTGGCATATTGTAGTTAGTCATGGCTTGGTTGTAAGCCTGCTGATTTGCAGACAATCCTGTGCCAAATCCTTGCGTTGTAGCACCTAGCAATAAATCGTTTTCTCTTTGACTTTGAGCCATTTGTGCTCGTTTATAGGCTTCAGAACCAACAGGAATACCAGCATTTGCCAGCTTAACATCTAAGGCTTCACGACCTTGCTCAATCTGAGGTTGCAGTCTACGCATATAAGCGTCTTGATATTGCTCGCCAGCATTGATGCCAACTTGCGGAAGATTAGGGTTAAATTCTTGACCCATCGTGCTTTGAACACGACCTAATGCGGAATTGATTGTTGAACCAAGACCTAAAGAAGTTTGGTTTTGGTTATTTAAAAGTTGTTGACCAATATCACTTAATGATGTTTTGGCAGTCCAAGTAGGGTTTCCGTAAGGGTCTGTACCTGAAATGGAATAGTCTAAATTGCCATAAGGAGTAACTTGATTTACTCGATTGGCGGCAGTTGCGGCTCTTGCCGCATCTAAGTTACCTGCCGCAGTTTCCTGTGCGGCCGCCCTGTAATCAGGTGCGGCTGGTGCAGATGCCGCAGGCCCTAATCCTAAAAATCCACCACCACCCATGTTATTCCCCTTTTAACTTTCTCAAAGGACATTGGATGTCTAACCACCGACAATCCTCTTTCCTCATAGCCATAATCACTAAGTCACCATCCATGTGAGCATCAGGTATTTCAGCTATAACTTTAAAGCCTAAGTGTCGGTTTAACCTTAGTGCATCTGTGTTACTTGCACAGATTTGCCCTAGTATAACGCTAACTCCTAGTTTATTAAAGGGATAATCGAAAGCCGCCCACAATAAATCTCTGCTCATCCAATTTACTTCATCTACTGCCGCAATGTGCATTTGCACCGCTTTTGGCATAAAACTACAAAATCCTACTACCGCTACTAAATTACCGTCAATTTCTTGACCAATTGTTACTGTTTCTTCAGGTAGTGGGTGGTTCATTAAACGAACCAGCCAATCACCCATGTATTTTTGATTATCGGTAGTAACCCTACGCAATTATAGAACCCCACCCTTTTCCATTACATAATCAGTTGATGCCCAATGGAACTCGATACCTTGCGATGCCACATTTAAGTTAATTGATCCAGCGTAGCCTGTTCCTGTAACGCCTTGCCAGTTCTTTGTGGTGGTTAAACCACCACCCCAGTTAGCGTTATCCCAAGTGCTTAAGTCCCAAATACCTGTATCAACAATAGAAGGGTTAAAAGCTATCTGATTGGTAAGCGGAACGGTGTCAAAATCGGTGCTAATACCGCATAGAACGGTCGGTAAGCCGTTATCGGTCTGTAGGATAGGGCGTACTAGGGTAAAGCGTTTTAACTGCCCCCTGCTGTCGAAATAACTGTATGCCTGTTGTGCCGTTGCAACAATGTTAGAACCAGCATCAGAAGTTTGGTCGTAAAAATTACCAACAAAACCATTAGAACCAAAGTAAATCTTGTTATTGCCTGATGCTTCCCAGCAAATTGCGTTTACGCCAGTAAATCTAGCCCAAGACTTTGTAATCGTGTGCATAACATACTGTTCCTTACCATTAGCGGTAGGAATATTGAGAATCAGCATATTTTCACTAGCAAAATAGTTGATTTGCCAGCCAAATTCAGCGTAATACTGTGTTGCCGCTTGACTTACAGCGTAATAAATTTTATCTGTTAGGTTTACACGGGGGTCTAAGCGTGATGATTGCAGGGCGGCAGACATTGGCACTAAGCCGTCTTGGGTTAGCAAGAGTAAATCACCACCAAACTTGAAAAAACACCGTCTAGCAAAGGTTTGACCCATTTGCCATACCCCGACTTCAGACCATTCATTAGCATCTGACGGGTTTGTTCCTTTATAAACAATGACTTCACCCATGCTAGTGACAAAAGCGGATAAGTCATCTACGCCATAACCAGCATCTAAAGTCCAAGTTCCCATCGCTTGCAAGAATCCACCTGAACGGGCAATTGAGCCTAATGGAAAGTCTAATGCCGCACCACCGATGGATTCTACATTCAAATACCAAAAGGTCATGCTGTCTTTTTGTACAAAGAACAGTCTGTTTTGGCACATATTGACATTCACAAACACATTACTATTAACGCCTGTGATGCCCAATACGGTATAAGTTCCGACTACGGTAGCATTAGCCGCTGGTGCGGTAGCCATCGTGTAAGTAAAGGTTGATGCACCCGTTACGGTAATAGCATAAGTGCCGTTGTAGTTGGCTTCTGTCGCACCCGAAATAGATACACGGTTGCTAGTTGCTAGGCCATGCGGTGCGGCAGTAGTTACGGTAGCTGTTAGGTTACCCGAGCCACCCCTTGTAATAGTGCTAATAGTTTGGGCGGTAGTAGTGGTAGCCATCTTGTACCAGCGTGTACCGTCATAAATAATGGCTGGATCGACACCGTTTACCGCAATAATAAAGTTGCCACCATCGGTACTAATCATGCAATGCTGAAATCTACTATTAGTTAAACCAGTAAATACAGAAGTTGCAGTAGAAGTAGATGCGTTATAAATAACACCGTTGGCAACAGCAAAAAGAGTGTTTACGCCATCATATCCAGCGTAATTCATTAGGGTTTCTACATTACCTGTGATACCAGTAGAAGCCTTTGAATAACCTTTTCTCAAGGTTACATCGGTAGGTGTAGGAAAGAAATTAACCAATTGCACCGCATCTAACGGTTGCATTTCAGCCAATGAATCTCTAGCGTTCCAACCACCAATGGGGGAAGCTAAAGAAGCGGTTGTAGCGGTAAACTTCTTAGCGACCGCCATAATTAACTACCGTAACCAGTATCAGGAATGTTTGCCCAGCCAATAAGCACGGCACT
>Ga0247723_1000862_pt1 | contig 19079 bp, 37 predicted proteins | sample MSEWelMarce5H_FC_FD_189079 | JGI IMG/M metagenome (GOLD analysis project Ga0247723, IMG submission 189079) | Subsurface sediment microbial communities from gas well in West Virginia, United States - MSEEL Well Study Marcellus 5H_FC | ecosystem: Environmental > Terrestrial > Deep subsurface >... | reverse complement strand
GCTTCTGGTTTGTTCTTTAACGCTGAACGCACAAGGTCATTGTGAATAGTAACGCCTACCGTGTCTGTCCAGTTCATGCGCTAAGTCTATTAAGGTCTAAGACTGGTCTTGTCAATAGACACGTTGGCAGCCTGCAAGCATTCCCAGTAACTCTCGTGGTCTTGTGTATTACAACCAGCACGACAAATTCCATTTAGTTCAATCATTTTGCTATACTATTCCTGTAAATACCGACCTAATCACCTTTGCGGGTGGGTGGGTCGGTTTTCTTTTTACTTCAGTCATTGTCATAACCTTCAACGGGAATTACTAAGTGATTGTTGTCAGATAGATTTTTATAGGCTTTGCTTATTGAATACATACAACGAACACAAAAAGATTTAGGTGCAATAGTTCCAAGTACGCCTAGTTCAGACTTTTCATCTAAAACCATAGTTACCTGCGCTGCGTAACCGCAAGCAATACATTGTGCTTTCATTAGTCATCCCAACTGTTTTTCAGCCAGCCCTCAGCCTTACCTTGCGCTGGATTCTGTGTAATAAATGTATGGCATGGCCTGCAAAGTAGTGCAAGATTATCCCTATCTACAATGCTTCCACCCCTAGCCCGTGTCTTGATTTCATGCACATCAGTTGCATAAGCCACCGCGCAACGCTGACACGGTGGGAAGTCGCGCAGTAGTTCCTTTACCAATGCTCTGCGCTGTGTCGCGTACAGGCTTTCCATCTTCTTAGAACGGTGGCGTATTGGCTTAGTCATTGAATGTAGTATCCCTAACTATTGCTTCACATCTATTGCGCATCATTTCCATACCCATCTTTATTGCAGGGTCAGAATGACTTAGCTGGATCGTGTTGATCGCTTCTAGTAATGTGTCGCGGTATGCCAACAGGCTTCTGTTGCGGTAGCAACTAGGGCATAAGGAATACTCCTGCAGTAGCTCGTAAACTGTCCACCAGCCATCCGTTTGCTTGGATGACCGGTGGCAGTTGATACATTTCCTAACCATTGGTAAACGGCTTATTAAGTTCGTCTGTGTAGTTCCATTCACGATCTAGTGCAGCCCAAATAGGTACACCAGTTGCGTTGTCTAGGTCTGCCCAAACTCTGTCCTTAGTCCAGTATTCGTCAGTATGTTTCTTACCTAGTCTGTACCCGGCAAAGAACACCAAGATACTTGCGGATGCTACTGAAAGTATGAGTGCAATTATCATAACCAAGGGTCCACATCTGCGTTGGCTTCTTTAACTTTGTTTGCTTTAACTACGGCTGCAATCTCATCAGCAGTAATTTCAACTGATGTACGCTCAACACCGTTCTTGTCCTCATACTTTGATACGCGAACTTTACCCACGACCAGAATAGGCTGACCCTTCTTGAATGTGTCTGCTGCTGCTTCAGCTAGTCCACGCCATAACACAACATCAAAGAATGAAGTGTCACCATCTGACCATTGGCCTTTATCGTCTTTCTTGCGTTCGTTACACGCAATACGCAACTTGCAACGGCTAATGCCTGATGCTGTTACTTGGAAGTCTGGTTCAAATACTAGATTTCCCTGCGCGGTTATTGTTGGTAGTGCCATTATTTATCCTGCTTCCTTTTGTCGCTCACGGTATGTGCGCGAATTCCTTGCTTGATTCGTTTCTAATTGAAACGAGTTCTTGTATTCTTCGTCTATCCTTATCGGCGTAATCTTAAAGAACCTGCGTAGTTCTTTACGCTTTGCTTCTGTCGTGCCTGCCCAGTAACCATCAACCTTGACCTTTAACGCATAGTCAAGACAATCATCAAACACCGCGCAACTCATGCAGATACGCTTTAGTGTTGCTTCAGTAGTTGGTGCTATTGCGCCATTAGGAAAAAACAGTTCAGGATCAACGCCCAAGCAGTTTGCTTGTTCTGTCTTAAACATCCTGCACCTCACTTGCAATCACCTGACAACCAATACGGTCTGTGGCGTATTGCTTAGATGCGCTTACAGCTATGACTAAGGCATCATCTGTATAAAGTCCACCAGTTGTTAGCCCGTCAAATGTGCTGCGTATTAACTTATCTAGATCAGGCTTAACGGCAGGCCACCTGCGCATAACGCTTTTAGGTCTAGGCAAGTGGAATACCAGCGCAATCTCAACCGGGGTAGTTAGTGTCCATTGCTCAGCGTTAGGCCATTTGCTTGCGCGATATTCCTGTGTAGCTAGTGCAACGGCTTCACGCCACGGCTTGACCTTCTTGCTGGACTCAACCATTACCACGCGCCCATTCTTTATGAACCCGTTCTTAGAACCTTGTGGTGCAGGTTCGCCATCTATCCAGTAGCTATACATTGCCAATCCAAATTGCTAAGACTGCGCCATGTGATGCCTTGCGCTTTGCTGTACCGTAGCCAACTTTACGAATGATCCCTGCTCGTGCTGCCTTGTTCATAATTGCCCCTGATGCGTTGTTCTTATGCTGACCAACTTCACCTGACGGCAATCCTGTAATGGCTAGAACATCCTCACTTGTGAATTGTGTGCCACGCTTTGCCAGTTGCTTGATTGCTTCAAATGCTTGTTCTGCCCAATCAGGTTGCGCATCTAAAGCTAGTTGCATACCCAGTTCTTTAGTTGTCATCACGCACCGCCCGTAGTGCCGGGTGGTTATCTGATGGTGGCAAGTTGTCGCGTACTGATAGCGCAAAGGCCATCACCAGCATTCCAAAGAATGCACCTAGTAGGAATAAGACTGCTCCAAGTATGAATGTCATGCGCCTAACTCAACTTTCTTGTTGTCAAAGATAATGCGCAGGTTGCGCTTTTCTGCATCTGTGAATGCGCCGCCTTGTATTATTGGCACGACCTCAGTTAGTTCTATTAGCGAACCTGCGGTGTTAATGCGCTCAATCATCTTCTGTGTAGCTGTGCTTAGTGTCTTAGTTGCTTTAGGTGCAGCCTTGACTTCTGCCGGTGGTGCTGGTTGTTCTTTAGCCCATAGGTCTAGGGCAACACCGAAGCGCATTGCTGCGTTTCTTATTGCGTTACCTATCGCGCCTTTAGTCTGGTCGAACTTGTCACGGCCTTGAGGTTCGCCGTATCCGTAGCGCGTAACACCGCAAACAGTAAGTTCAATCCATAGACCGCCGTTAGTGTCGAACGCTGGCAAGCCTGATTCATTGAATGCAAGTGGCTTCCAAGTCCATGCTGGATCAACTTTAAGTAAGCGATCCGTTACCCATGCGTGACTAACATAATCTAGCTGCAATCCACCAGTAGGCAGTTTCTGTATTTGTTCTTTTGCAAATGGTGCGCGTAACGCATCTTGTTGTTCTTGTTTCATCTTGTTTCCTTGTCTGCTTTGATCCGATTTAACTTTTCTATAATCGTTATTGCCTGTTGCTTACTCATCTTGTTAGGGTCAATTTCTTTTAGCAACAGAACATTTATGAACGCCTTCTGATCTTCATCACTTCTAATACCGATACTCACTAACCACCGATAGATTAAAAACTTCTGATCCCGGCTTGCGTACTGCATACCTAGTGGAACATAGCCCATCAGACACCGCCTAACGCAAACCAAGTACCTACGAATAAAACCCATGCTGCACCAATCACAGCTAGTGCTTGCAATACTGCGCCTATCATTCTGGCGCGTGGTGTCCAGTTCCAGTTAGTCATTACGCACGACCTACTTTGACTAACTTCTCGTATTCAAATTCCGAGATGAACTGATTATCAAATAATGCTTTGGTGAATGCTTTGCCTTTGTAATGGCATAACAGGTCTGTCATTAGGTCGAATGATTCCTGCTTATCGTGTCCTTTTACTGCACGATAAGCAATCATTGGGTGATCTAGTTTTGAGTCACTCATTACGCTACCCACTCTCTTTGAACGAAGATGTAATCGGCTTCGTACTGGATGCGCTCGCCGTTTACAATTACTTTCTTGTAGCTCTTTAGGTCTTGTGAGCCGTCAAACTCTGCACCCTCGAAGCGGTCTGTGATTTCTCGTACCTGATCAACTGTTACTTCAGCAGTTGCAGGAATTGTTACCCATAGGGAGAAGTGGTGCTTGCGTACTGAGAACTTAACGCCGTTGAATGCTGCCTTTAGTTCTGCGCGTACTAGCTTTGCGGTGTCTGTTGCGCTTATGTATGTAGTTTCCATTTGCTTTGTTTCCTTTGTCCTAGAACCTTGCGGTTCGCTTATGTGTTATACATTACCCTAGCTGGCAGACAGTTTGTACCATTTCAGCAATTTATTTTGTAACATTTTGATAACGCGCCGTTCGTACATCTGTTCTAATTGGTGTACGCAAAAACCCTTAGAAACCTGCGCTTTTCTAGTTTGTCCTTTGGAACCTTGCCAGACTTCGACAGTTTGTAACGCTCGATTGGATCCAATCCGCCCCACATACCCCACTTCTCATCTAGGCCAATCTCAAGGCAGAACCCCACAACCGGGCATTCCTCACATAAGCGTTTAGCTACGGCAAACAGATGAGGTTCGTCATTCTCAGGGAAGCAGGTATCAGGTGGCGCATCACGGCAGGCTGCGGAATACATCCACGAATCAGGCGCGGTGCAGATTAGGCACATACCTGAATCTAGCCACGCTTCATGGTCGCAGTCTTTGAGCATCCTGCCAGTATGTCACTAATGCGTTGCTATTGGTAAACCCCACACACGGTACAGCGCACATTTTGTTCTTGATACATCATGTGTCGTGACTCTTTATTTACTGCCATCCACCCAAACATATGAGTATTCCCGGCGCATCTAACGCATACAACCTGATGGGTAAACACTTGCACCCAGAATAATGTTCTACTCATTTATCAGGCCAATGCTTTTTAGTTTCTGTCTAACATCATCTGGCATACCTTGCGACTTAGGACTAGACCCAATGGCTCGCACATTGTCTATCTCGTGCTGGCGTGTTCTGTGAGCAGTCCACATTGCGTTTAGGTGTGCAGGCATAACTGATTCAGTAGATGTTTTGTAGTGCTTGCCTACTGCATCACGGGCAAACTCAAATGTAATTGTTTCACTTAGTGCTAATGACCAGCCTTCAACCTTTGCCCTGAATCCTGCTTCATCAGCTGCGCCAACTCTGGCATCTATTGAAACTGCTATTGCTAACACTTTACCTACTTCTGCTTTGTTCATTGTTCTATTTCCTTTGTGTCATTCTCTAGGTTCTTCAACCAGTCCATTGTCTTAGTGAACTTGCTTTGCTTGTTACCGCGTTGCGCTGCTAGTCGTAGTTGATCGTATTGCTTACGCAACTTGCCCGGACTCATAATGTTGCCACGCCAGAACTCATCTGACTGACACCACTCAATTGCTTTAGTAATCTGTTCCCAACTGCGCTGGTCAATCCTGTGTAATCGTTCCATGTCACTTAGCCATGAATCACTTACTGTTGGTCGCTTAGACCCGTTAGCTGCAATTAGGTCTGCCAATAAATTGCAGGCTAGATGAATCTCGTCACCGTAGGTGCGAGTATTAAGTTCATTGGTTCTAAGTTCTATATGGTTATTAGTTCGTTCACCACCTGTGGGTATAGGGGTATCCCCATCTGTGGGTATAGGTGTACCCACCGTTGAACATAGGTATTTGCAATTTGTGATGCTTGCTGTGTGCAGGTGATACAGGTTTGAAGTCCAGTCACCGTCTTTATTCTTACGGTTGATCTGGCATAACGCGCCCATGTCCAGCAGTTCTTTCTTGGCCCTGTCCATTGTGTTAGGTGAAGTGCCTAACTGCTCTGCAAGTTTCTTGCGTGACCAGAAACTAACGCCGCGCTTGTTGTCCCCGTTCTTACGCAGCACTAGGTAAAGTTTTATAGCCGTAGCTGAAACATCAGACTCAAATACCCAGTTAGGAATCTGTTGAAACGGTAAAGGCTCAACATGAATCTCTGCTTTATCATTGTCCATTACAGGTTTTCTTGAAGCTCTACACGCGACCACTTCAAGCGCAACGCATCTACAACTGACTGGCGTTCTAGTTCTGGCAGGTTAGCAATCTCATCAAGGCTCACTTCAACCATTTCAGAACCACATAGGAACTCTAATACTGCAACCATGACTAACTGATCAGCGTTAAACTCTGCATGATCTATGTCATCTACAACTTCCCAGACCTTAGCCCAATCAACCGGTGTTACGGCATCATGGTTCTGGAACAGTTTGTGTTCTGCCATCCATGTTGTCTGCACTAGCTGTTCACTTGGTGTTCTCATTGCTTTGCTCCTGTCATTAGTTCTATTGCTGATCTGATTACTTGACTTACATTGGCGTTATGTTGATGCGCCCATTGTCTAACTGCAAGCATCTGCTCATTGTTAAGCCGTAGCGCAATCATGTTGTCTTTATTTTCTTTCTGTTCGTCAGCCATTGCTAACCCTTCCTAGTTGTTGTCCTATTGACTCAATTACATTTACTGTTACTGCGTTGCCCATTTGCCGGTATCGCTGTGAGTCTGATTGGCTCGCAGTCCATCCATCAGGAAAGCCTTGCAGCCGTTCGCATTCCATTGGTGTTAATCGCCTTACTTGTAATGGTTCAGCTATAAAAGTTTGCGCGTGATGTGACTGCACACTTGGTTGTAATGCTTGCAATGCTCTCGCCTGTTCTATTTCTGTTGCGCTGAAATTGTTTGCTGTTGCATCTTCACGAACTGAGTAAGCAACTATCGCAACTCCACCTTGATTAGCTGCTGGATTAAGTGCATTTGTATCTACTGTTTTCGACAATGTGATTTCCCTTGATCCACTATTAGGATTATTAGACTTCATTGAATTAGAACTTAATGAATCTAAAGCATAAGCAATAGCAGGCACATTGCCGCCACCAGTTCCCCACCGTTGAATGACTGTCTGCATAATTTCATCATCTGTCACGCGAACATCATCCACCCTTGTACCGTCAATAATCAAAATAGGCACATGACCACCACCCTTACCCATAGCTTGCACGAGTGTAGGACTTAGATCATCATCTATTGCTGCGTTAGGTTGCGTAGATTGTAAAACCAAAACTGTTGCCCTGCTTTCACCACCGTTATCGAATGCGTTCAAAGTCGTGCAAACCCCCCCCTGCTTCCAAGTTTCATCATCATCTTGGTTCTGCGCCCTGCGAGCTTTAACAAACCACATCACTCAACAACGATCATCTTGTTGTCACCTAGTTGTTGATTTTGTGGGAACTTGTAATCACTTGCGCATAATGCGCCAACTATGTTTGATCCGAGTAAGCGGTTGTTTCTAGTGCCGACTGCAACGGGGCTGGAAGTACCTTGCCCCGTTTGTTCGCTCGTCTTAGAATCCCCTGCGCTGCTTTCGCAGAGAGAAAGTATTTGTCTGAAGGGTTCTGTTCCAACACTTGCGATAACAAAGACTCTTCTACGGCGTTGGGGGACTCCGAAGAATTGCGAATCAAGCAAACGCCACTCAATGTTGCTATACCCTGAGTCGGCCAATGCAATGAGGACTGCTCCAAAGTCGCGACCTTGATTACTTGAAAGAAGTCCCGGCACATTTTCCAAGAGGATAGTTTTTGCTTTGGTATGCGTTGCGAAACGCAAAGCGTCGTAGAAAAGTCCACTTCGTGCGCCAGCGAGTCCAGCCCTTTTTCCTGCGACACTAAGGTCTTGGCAGGGGAATCCACCGCAAACAAGGTCAATGTTTCCTGTAAGTCCAATTTGATCAGCCCAATCTATTGCTGTTGTAACGTCATTGTGTTTTGGTATTTCTGGGAACTGCAAGTCAAGAACTGACCTTGCGTGTTTATCTATCTCAACTTGGCCTACGCATTGGTGACCCGATCTAGTAAGCCCTAGATCGAATCCACCAACGCCAGCGAATAAAGAAACGAATCGCATTGCTTAATCCTTAATAATCATTGCTTCGTCTGCGGTTTTGATTAAAGCTTCTAGGTCTGCTTCAGTTAAGTTCCACATTGCTTTGTCCTTTGTTGCTGTCCAGTTCTTGCCTTCAATTGTCAAAGTAATAAGACCCCTTGCAGCAAGTGACTTGAAAGTTGTCAAAGAATAAACTTTGTCGTTGTTTGTGAAAGTCCATCCTGCTTTGATTTGAGCCAACGCATTTCTTTGAGTGTTACTTAGATCAGCGTTGGCGTGATGACTAATCATTCCATTGTGGCGATTCATTACGCACCGACCTTTGCTTCTTCTAGTACGGCTTTGTTGGTGGCAAGCATAACCTCTGCTTGTTCAATTGAAATTGGTAACCATCTGTGAGCGCGTGGTGTCAAAATAAACGCTCTCTTGATTCCGTAGTCAGTAACCGTAAATTTGATTTTTACCATTTGCTTTACTTCCTTTGCTTTGTATAAGCCTTTTGCTTATGTAATGAGAGTAGCAGGTTTGTATAACAAACGCCACTCTATTCAGGAAACCTGTAATTACCGCGTGTCTAAAGGGTTTTTGGGCAAAGTAAATGCCACCCGACAAAGCATAAGCAGGTGGCATTTACGGTCTAGGGATCGCCTAGAGCTGCGCAAGTTTCCCCAGTCTAGCGCGTAGGTGTGCCAAATACACAATCGCATCATCTAGTTCTTCCAGCGTTTCTAAAACAATCTGTTCGCCTGATTTAGTTTCAATGCTCTGTTCAGTACCGCGTGAGTATTGCTCGTCACCTGTACCCATAATGCGTGAGCGCAACGACTCAACACAGCGCGTAACTTGATCAGCTAGTTCTTCACTTGTCATGGACTAACCTCATAACACTTGCGGCATTCCCAAATGTAATAATCGGCAAACCGTAATTCAATCCATTCATGCTTACAAGATTTTGGCATCATCCCACCTGCCTTGTCCAACTGTTAGCGTGAGCATTCCTGCCGGTGCTGCTTGACCTGATGAGTTCTCAAACCAAGTTGAACCACCGTCTAACGCTGGTGCTTGTATCCAAGTCTTGCGCCCTGACTGCTCAATCTTTAAGTGGTGATAGTGACCAGTCAATAACAAAGTTGCTTCGCCTATGTCTTGTTGCCCATGCGCCATGTTCTTCCACCAGTCCACCGCCTTACCCCTGCATTGGTGACCGTGTGCAAGGCCAACAACTGTGCCAGCCATGTCTAGGGTTACGGTCAAAGTGTCGTATTTAGGAAAGGTAAAACTTATGTGTTTGTAATCGGGATGGTCTGCCAGCGCATCTGCAACTGCTGAAGCTGCATCTAGTGCAAATGAATCTGTATAGGTAGTTGCCATTGAGTTACCAACACGCACCGCTTCATCATGGTTACCCGGTACGCAAGGGATAACAACGCGGTCAGCTAGTGGCGCGAATGTTTTAACCATGTGCAATAGCAACCGCCGATAGACACGAATCTGAGCAGTCAGGTCTAGGTCTGTACGCCAGATGTGCTTGCCACCTTGCGAGTTCATGCCTTCTATACAGTCACCTAGTTGCGGTAAGTAGATCGTTCCAATGTCGCGCCCTGCCTTACGCAGTTCTTTGAGTCTGGCAACGGCTAAATCTGTCTTGTGTAATACATTCTGGATAATCTCGTCAGAGCCACCACCGTCAATCTTTCCAACCTGTGTGTCTGCTAGTACCACAACATAGGCTAAAGTCGCTCTACGGGCTTCTGTGGGCTTCCTAGAGGTATTGCTAGGCTTCCACTTCGCAACTATTTCTAGCAGGTCATCTATTGGCACAGACCTAGAACCACTATGCGGTACGAATGTAGCCCTAAAGGATTCTAGCCACTCGCCATCCCAACGCTGCCACTTGCTACGGCGTAGCCCTGTGATGCGCCACTTAGCAGGGTCTAGTTCAAACTCAGCTAATAGTTCAGCGTGATCAGGTTCATCACCTGCTGGTCTTGGTACTGATCGCAGAACGCCACCGCTTGAGTCGTACTCAATGCCGGGTTCAAACCCTTTAGGTATTTCCTTAGCAACGCGCTTGCGCTGTTCATCATCACCCATTTTAGATAGATCATCTTTAAGGCTCATGGGCATTTACATCCTTCCGCAATAGTGTTGCGGTTGCGGTGTCTGTTTATTGTTTGACGGCTTATCTTGTAGCCGTTCTTATTTAGAATCATTGCCAGATTAGTAGGGCTTGAATCAGGATCATCTAGTGCTTTGCTAAGTGCTTTGGCTTCTTCAGGTTTAAGGGTCTTGATTATTTCACCAACTGCACAATTAACTTTCTTGTGTCTTACATTTTCTAGATCGTCAAGTAAGGCCATTGTGACCACCTTTCGTCTAGATAAGTCTAGAGCGTAAGTCTGTCAGTTGATGGATTTCTTAGCGCGTGTTGGCTTAGTAACCAGTTCCTCAATCGAATTAAGGCGATAGTCAAGATCACTCATGCGCGATTCAATGCGGTTAAGTGTAGCTATTGCATCTGGTAATGATTTGCCACCGTTCGCGTGTGCGGCTATTGGATAAGTAGCGGTGTCAATGTATGCCTTAATAGGTTTAACAATGCCCCATTTAATTGCAGTACCAGCAAGAATTAAGATCGCGGTTATAGCTGCTGCATACTGCCCTAGTTGAATGATGCCCATTATGGAATAGCCAACTTAGTTTCTCGTGTTGTAACTGTTGCCTTGCCGTTAGCCTTAACCATGAACACAACGGGCTGACCCTTGATCGCTTGAAACATCCAAGTATCTTTTACAAATGTAGTGCCACCTTTGTTAAGTGACTTAGTTTCCATACCTGTTATGTCTTTGATACCGGCAGGATCGCGCATCCAACGAATCACTAACTCTGTTGCGCCACCGACTCTAGGTGTTTCTATGTTTAGGTAGGCAGACCAGAATGCGCCGTACTTGCTTGACTCACTAGGCACTAACGGCATCTTGCCACTAGCTTCTATAACTGTCCACACATTGGGTTTAAGAACTTGTGTAGGTGGCTTAGATTTGGCATCTGACTTACGGCTTATGTATTGACTCATGCCTTTAACCACCTTTGCGGATTGACATGCTTGCGCGGATTCCAGTAACGAGTTGCAAGAATCTGAAAGTGCAGATGTGGGCCGGTGCTATTGCCTGTTGATCCAGACCACCCGATAATTTCACCACGCTGTACGCGCTGACCAACAGCTAGTGCAACCTTAGACAAGTGGCAGTAACCAGCCCATAAGCCTGCATCACCATTCTTGAACTTGTCGTTGTCCACGATTACATGAATGCCCATAGCAGAACCCCAACCCTTGCGGAACTTGTGTGCGCCTGAATGAACTACAACACCAGACACGGCTGCATAAACTGGCGTTCCAACTTTGGCTGCGCCGTCTATGCCTTTATGTATTCCGCCGTTGCTGTATTTAACGCCATACGGAAAGGTAGTGCGCCACGCCTTTAGGGGATAAGCCATTACTCATCCACGCCTACATCATTGCCAAAGCGTGTATCAGCAGGGTTAAGCCATGACACTAATACGGGCAGGGATGAAGCAAGTGCAATAGCAACTGCCGGGTGAAGGTTAAGGTCATTAGCGTTAATGATTACCCAACCTAAAAGACCTGCACCAAATGTGCGTAGGAATGAAGCTAGTGGTGATGTGGCGAACCAGATTTGTATTTGTTCCATTGTTAATCCTTATGCTGCTTCGTAAGTTCCGCTAACATGAATCTCGTCACTTGCCGCCCAAGTAAACGGTGCTGTATTTATCACTGCTGCTCCTACTAAGTAAGTTCCAGCGGCGTTCCAGCAAAATAAACTCATGGCGGAAGTTTGGAAGTCGCAAGAGCCTAAATACCTCAAAGTCGCGCTGCTGTCATAATAAGCAATACTTGTAACAAAATCAATATTTCCAGAAGCGGCAGTAGCGGTAACTGGCAAAGTTATACTTGGTCTATTAACTGCTGAAAAAGTAGCACCGACAGTTCCAAAAGTTAAACGCGCAGTAAAGTGAACAGTCTTTCCGATTTGAACATATTTTCCTGTGGCTTCTGAACCAGTTGTACCTAATGACCAACCTGTTCCACCAAGAACTGGAGTCCAAGTAGTCCACGCACCAATAGGTAACGCTGGAACCCACGCAGAACCGTTGTAATAATCTATCTCGTCAGTATCTAAAGTGAGCGCAAGCATTCCCTCAGTAGGTGTAGGGATTGCAGAGCCACGCGCTGCTTCAGTAGCGAAGTTCATAACGGACTGATCCATTAGGTAATCATTTAATTCTTGCGCTAGTAAAACCTCACCAGCAACGAAAGTCTTACGACCTGAACCCGACATTATTTAACTCCTACTTATTGTTGTTTTAAGTTTACGCCATAGCCGTTGTGCGGCTTAGCTCGATTAAGTTTGTGCCGTCACTTATGAACTCAAGTGCAAAGTAACGCGCAGTTGTTACACCTGTTGCAAGTGTTCCCTGTGATCTAAACCCTGTACCAAATGTCATTGTATAACTGCTTGCACCTGATGTAAGGATTAACAAGGTACGGCGCATCCCGGCAGCTGGAACACTTGAAGTAAAACTTGCAGTTGCGTTAGGGGTAACTTGCACATTGACATTTGAACTAGAACCCATTGCCAAAGCAAGTGTGCCAGCAGTAAGAACCACGAACGGACTTAACAGATAACCTTCCACCGCTTCAATAGCATCATTGGAATTAGTGTGCTGCGCTGAATGTGATGGTGAGTTCAAGGAACTTGTGGGTGTTGGATTACTTAGAATGTCCACAGTAACTGGAAAGGTCGTTGCCATTATTATTCCTTACTTACTTAAAGGTCTGTTCATAGTAGGCGTATTGCCTGCGTTTTGACTTCCGTTATATCTTACCGTTGGCTCATCATAAATAGCATTGAGTGCATCATACAACGGCAAGCCACCACCAAGAATGCCATAAACAGGATGGTCAAGAATGAATGGGAACTTACGAATTGAACCAAAGTCAAAAGTTATTTTGTGCTGGTCTATGCCTATTGAATGATTGATGCCTGTTACATATGCGTACTGCTCAAATGGATCACCAATGCCATTAGGGGTAAACACAATCTTGTAAACATCTTGCAATTCAATCTGTAACAACTTGCCTTGCTGCTCCGAATCCTTGTCATGCAGATTAACTTCAACGCTGCTAATTCTTAAATCAGGCTCATCATAAACACCTAAAAGGTAAGTTGCTAAGTCGAGCGCATCAACATCATCTACTAATAACAAGCCATCTAAAGATAAAGTTTGGATACCGTATAGGGCTTGCGAGTCTAACGAGTCTGCAATTTGTGGTGTGCCACCTTCACGAGTTACAACTACGCGGTTGTATAGATTCTCTGAACCATAGACAACTTGAATGTCGCTGTAATTTACATAGGTCGCAGTCGTAGCTGTGCCATGAGTTCCATCACTAAAAATTAAAGTATCAGTTAGTGGTGGCCCGACTATGCGATCTTGGAAATTTAATGCGCCGTCTTTATCCATGAACAACGCACCGACTTCAGTATCTTCAATCACCTGCAAGTAAGTAAGAAGGTTTGTATTTTGAGCAACTGAATCAGCCTGTAAAGTTCTAAGACCTTCTTCAATAATTCTGTTAGCAGAAGGCCATGCCACTTCTGGTCTGTTAAGAATTGAAATAATTCTTTCACCAGAAAGTTCCTCAACATTATCAAACGCATCTAACTGAGTTGCGTTCAGTTGCAAGAAACCATCAACGCAATTTACAGAAGCAAATGATTTATTGCCTAGTTGATAACTTAAATCCCAATCATCTATAAAGCCTGAATACTGTCGTATGCCATTTGTTTCAATAGCAACCTGCTTGCGTGGAACTATCTGCGTATAGAACGGCCCATCAACATAGAACGGATCAAAGTGCCTATCGTCATTGTGCAAAGTTATTGAAGCGTTGCCTGCGGTGTATCTGTCTAGCTCGTTGGACTTACCGCGCCCAATCGAAACACTAGCAACATGGTCTGTAACATCATAGAGAACATCACCACCGAGAATGTAGTTGCTATTTAGAACACCGCGTACAGGATCATCAAGGGCAAAGTAAGAACCTAGTGAGTCTGTTAAGTCAAACGCAATAAAAACTTTAGTATCTGGAACAGCCATTTATGCGCTCGCAAATACCGGGCCACTTGCGCGTTCATACTTCTTAATAGCATCTACAATTTCGCGCCCTACCTGTGAACCATTAGTTCCAATTCCTGCATTAACTGTGATGTTGTAAGTAGCACCCATGCCAGCATTGCGACCCCGTAAAGGTATGACTGCTTCAGGCCCTGCTTCACCAATCATTGCAAGTGTTGGCTTGTTTACAATTCCACCAGCAGCTAGTTTTGGTACGCCACTAAGCAGATCATTTAACTGTCCAACTTGCTTCTTAGATAACTTGCCAGAATCCAAAGCCTTCTGTAAGTCTTTAGGTAGCGCAGCGAATCCACCGACTATGCGGAAGCCTGCCTTCTTAATTGCAGCAATGATGCCATTGACCATTGCTTGACCCTGAGTTATGCCTGCCTTGTAGAAAGCATTTGCGCCTGCTGCGCCTAGTGCTTTAGCAGCCGTATCAACGCTCTTAACTAAAGCGTTGGTTTCTGTTATTGCGCTTGCGCCACCCTTAATAAGTTCATCAGCAATCTTGCCACCTGCTTCTGCGCCTGCGGCTAACACCTGCTGAATCGCTGTTTCAGATAAACCCATTTTGATAAGTTGCTGAATCTTGCCAGCAAAAGCAACAATGCCTGTTGCTTGAGCGCGTAGATTCTGTAAAAATGTTCCCGTTTCAGCATTAGCCGCTTCACCAAAGTTAAGCAGGCCGTTGATCGAGTCGCGCACACCATCCCGGAATGATGCAAAGGCATCTTTAGCTTGTGCCAACTTATCTCTAGCGGCTGTTAGTTTGCTGTTCATTTTTTCTAATGCACCAGCAGCCTTAGCACTTGCATCAGCAACACGCTTAGCCATAGCAGCAGAAGCCTTAGCAGCTTTAGCAGCAGCTCTAGAAGCCTTAGCAGCTTTAGCAGCAGCGGCGGCAGCGGCATCAGCAGCAGCCGCAGCAGCATCCGCAGCAGAAGTATCTACCTTGTCTGTTTTAGGGACTATGCCAAGTCGTGCATTTTCTAAAGCATCCATTGCGTGTCTTGCAGCTACGGCAACTGCATCCATTGCTACAACCAAGAATTCAGCCTGTTTACGAGCGCTCTTAAAGCCAGCGCTTCCGCGCTTTGTCATTATCACAATGTCTGCTTCTGCCGCTTGTGAAGCAATCGCAATGTCGTAAATCTCCGCAACAAGATAACCAGCAGCAACTATGAGTGCGCCAATACCGGTAGTAATCAAAGCGCGTTTCATAACACCAGTTGCAATTACTGTTGCTGTTGCGGTTCCTTCAATTGCAGCAGCCGTTGCAACCCAAGAAGTGCGTAAGGCGTAAACCAACGGGGCAACAGTTTTAATACCAATGAATATCAGAATTACATCTTTAACCTTTTTAGCAGTTCCATCTAGGTTAGTTATTAAAGTTGCAATTTCTGTAACAAGTGCGCCAAGTCCTGCACCTGCACCTTCAAACTTGATTACTGTAAGAACGCGATCAACAGCAGGCATTACATTATTTAATAATATTTCAACTAAAGAACTAAGCACAGGTAATAGCATTTTTCCTATTGACTCTTTAGCTTCATCTAAAGCAACATTCAAAATTCTTAATTGGCCTTCAAAACTTTTGGCTTCATTGTCAGCAAATCCACCAAAGGTTTTTTTCAAAGTTTCTGTGACTTTATTAAAGTCTTTACTTTTCAAAACAGACTGATCTATACCTAAACCAAGCCTGCCCAATGCAGCATTATTACCGTCATAACCTTTACCTAACGCATTCACGATACTTTCTAAAGGCTTCCCGGTGGCTACCTGTATATCTAATGCAATGTTAAGTAAATCTTGAGCCTTTGCTGCATCCTCAGTTGATCTAATCAACCGCCCAAAACTTGGGCGCAAAACATCATCCTGAACACCTACGCGCATTTGAGTTGTGCTTATGTAAGATTCAACACTTGCTGTTAATGCTTCGTTAGCATTGAGCGTGTTCTTAAGTTGCTTTGCTAAAATTCTTTGACTGCGTTCATCAGAAGCAGCAGCCTTGACTGCATCCATTCCAAACTTTGCAGCGGCAATACCCATGCCGGCAATAGCTACGGCAGCGACCTTTGCAGTCTTAGATAAGTTACTACCCATAGTGGCAGAAGTTTTGGATACATTCTTTAGCGAAGTGCTTAACTGAGTTGTATCGCCTTTGAATCTAACTTCAAAATCTCTGCTTGAAGTGCCTGCCACTAAGACTCCTAATGGGCAGACATACCTGCCATCAACTCTAAGAACTCACGGCGTATGTCTTGCCGTATTTCTTTCTGACTCATTCCATTGTACCTAGACAAATCTAAGTCCTTAAATTCTATTTCACATTTAGTGCAACGCTTATCTAGTGTGCAGGCGCATTCCCAGTAATCAAGGGTTGGTCTGTTCTGCTCACGCTTTGTGATCGTAACTGGTGGGCGGTCTGTGTATCTGAACTCAGGTGCTTGCATAATCTCGCCATGTCCACGCAGAGTATGGAATACGGCGTTAGGTGCGTGTTGTGGTGCAAAGAAGATACGGGCAGGATCGCTGGTCTGTGGATCACCAACAATACCTAAGAAGTCGTGCATCTGTTTCCAGACTGAATACCATTGGTGACTTGGTACGGCTTCATCAAATGGAATAACAATGTGCCAATGCTCATCATCTTGTGCATGACTATAAGTGGTGTAGGCAATGTATTCATAGCCTTGCAGTTTGTCTAATGTATTTGCTAGGGCTTCGCCATCTAAGTCAGCTACGAATGCGTTGATAGCAATTACATTCTTGTTACCGCGATAGCCGTTCTCAACATAGGTAACAGGGCTGTATAGATAGCCCTTGTATTTGTCCTCACGCTTTGCATGGTGTGACAACAGGGTTACAAACTCAGCCCATGAATCCGCATAGGGCTTTGGCTTGTTGTCTTTGACTGACCACCATTTAACTGCGTACATAGGTCAGACCCTAGCAGATGTTATACAGTTAGTAAAGCCTAAAGTTTCTCTAGTTTTTTGGTGATTCTATTAAGGGTTTCTAGGTATTCTGCACTAATCGTGGGTGCCATTGCTTCAATGGTAGGCCAGACATAATGCCCCTTGTTACCGCCACCAAACTTAGCGGTACGCGGTGGAAACTGTGGCAGGCGTGATGCGCCAAACTCAGAGCCGTAGAACACATCACCCCTAGTAACTTTCTTTTTACGCTTGCTATTAGGTCTGGACTTAGACACAAACAAACTACTGCCCCTGAGCCTGATAGCAGGTACGCGATCAGAGAATGCCCTGAAACCCATAGCTGATTGAATAGCCTGCCGGGGATTAGGTGAGTAACTAGCCTGCGCCCTAATCTCAGGCACAACCTTTTGAGCGATTGCAATAGATGCGGTGCGTATTTCTTTATTAAACATTGAGTCAGCTGCGGATGCTCGTCTTAGAAATTCAGAAAGCCCGACAACTTCAATAGATGCGCCACCAGCGCGACCAAATAGAAACTCACTCTTTGCCATTATGACCCCTGACTATTTTTCCAACGCAGGTACATACTCATAGTAAAAAGCATACGGTCAGATTCTTGCATTAGAACTGATGGAGCAATACCAGTTTCACACGCAAGATAAGCCAAATACCAATGTTGGGATGAGTCACCCAACCCGATTATTTTGGGCTTTCTTCGCTCGCTTCAATTGTGTCCACTTCGTCACACCACTCGTCAAAGTCTTTCTTAGTCTTACCAAAGCGGTGTAGCCAATGCCATGCGATCCATAACAAGTCTGTGATGCGGAAGTCTGATTCTAGTGAAGCAATAGACTTCGTGAACTTGTCCTCGAATGCAACTAGGTCACGGGCAGTAGCAGATACTTCTTCTACTGTTTCGTCATTAAAAGTAACGCGCAGGTTGATTTTCATAGTTAGCTAGTTGCCCGTACTACTGTGCCGGAAGTTGGCCAAGTAACGCTGAATGTAGCAATGTCACCAACGGATGAAGCAACTGGACTGTAAGAGTTCACTAAGCAAGTTGCGGTGTATGACGGGTTAGTTGCAGTTACAGAACCTGAAGTTGGAACAATAACAACTGTTGCAAGTGTGTTGTATAGCGGAAACAGAGTTGCATCAACTGAAGATGCACCAAAGTCCTGCATGAATTGAAGCGTTACAGAACCAGTCTTTAGACCACCGATACGCTCACGGAAAGTTCCACCAAAGGCAGTTGTTTCCAAGTCATCAGATTCTAAAGCGAGTTCAACGCTGTTTAAGTTTGTAGAAAAATTGGTACCGTTCACGGTGACCTTGTAATCAGTAGCTGCAAATTTTGCCATGCTGTTTAATGCTCCTAGTCTGCGTAACAGAGAACTATAAATTCTGCTGCTAGATAGTTTACTTCACCAACAGCAATGCTTGCATAAGCCCGCATATCGGTAACTCTTAAATCATACACTCTGCCGCCAAGTGTCTTGTCAGACTCAACAGCCAACTTAATACTGGATGAACCTGTGCTTGAACAGAAGGCATCTATGGCGTTCTGCGCTGATCGTTCAGCTACGCGCCCAACTAGAACTACTACGGTAAATGTGTAGGTCTGCATTCCTCTGTGAAATGTATCGTCATAGGAAATTGAGTCAGGCTGGATTATGGCAATCGGTGGATTGGGATTGTCAGGCATAACTGCTGCGGTGCGTAGCCCGGTGATCGTGGCAAGGTTTAGTGCTAACCCTGTACGGATGTCAGTTAGTGAAGCCATTAGACAAAGTTTCTTAGTCTGCGATACGGCGCAACTAACTGCGCAACATCAGGGTCAATGTCCCGTGTGACGGAAATAGCACCTAAGTCACCAAAGCCTGCAACACCTAGCGGTGAATCTAAACGCTTAAAGATACGGCTTGCCTGAATGATCGCGGCTTGTGTAATTGCAATAGGTACGGATGCCCAACCAAATACGGCGGTCAGTTTAACTAGAGCCTGATCTGCTTCTACTGGGAACAGGTAGTTCTCAACAGCGCGTATGCGTGTGTATGGAACAGCAAGACCATCAACATTGCCGTTAAGTG
>Ga0247723_1000861_pt1 | contig 19084 bp, 32 predicted proteins | sample MSEWelMarce5H_FC_FD_189079 | JGI IMG/M metagenome (GOLD analysis project Ga0247723, IMG submission 189079) | Subsurface sediment microbial communities from gas well in West Virginia, United States - MSEEL Well Study Marcellus 5H_FC | ecosystem: Environmental > Terrestrial > Deep subsurface >... | reverse complement strand
ACGCACAAGCGGTTGAAAGACTACGCAACCAAGAAGGGCTACAAGCTACAGTTTGTGGCCGACGAAGCGGTCAGTGAATACCTCAAGCGAAAGGAACAGCAATGACACGCGAACAAACCAAAGAAGCAATCAAAGTGATGCAAGCATTTGTGGATGGGAAGGAAGTCGAAGCTTTTTCTCCCTGCCAAAAATGGGAAAGAGCAACCACACCAAGGTGGGGATGGGACGATACACAGTACCGCATCAAACCCACCGCAACGCTCCGCCCGTGGACTGCGGATGAGGTTCCGCTGGGGGCGCAGGCGAGGATTCGTGAACACCCAAAAACACGTTGGTTGATCGACCGAACATCTAGCGAAGAAAACAGAAATGACTGGTGCAAAAACTACGAACACAGCACCGACGGCGGTAAAACGTGGCTCCCGTGTGGAGTCGTGGAGGAGGCGAAATGAGCGAAGAACTATTGAACAAGCTGCTGGAATACATCGACGCAGCAATCGACGCAAAATCCGAACAAGCGAGAGAATCGTCTGACGGAGGTTTGATCGAGCAGTGTGTAAAATATCGTGTAAAAGATGAGTTGTTTGAGCTGATAAAGAAGGAGGCCAATCTGTGAAGTACCGCAAGAAACCCGTGGTAATTGAAGCGACGCAATGGTTCAAGAATGGCGATCATCCGGCAGTAGTAAATCTGGATGGACTGCCCACTGAAAATGGATGGGTAGAGACTCTTGAAGGAGGCCATGTAGTTAGACCCGGCGACTGGATCATCACTGGCGTGAAGGGAGAACACTATCCGTGCAAGCCTGATATATTCGCAGCCACCTACCAGATGGTGGAGGAGGCTCCTCGATGAATCATCTTGGTGACACCAACAAAATGGTCAGCGATACGCCGAGGATGGACGCATCAGCACATGATGACGGAGCCATTTGGGAAACTGGTTGCGACATCGAACGCGAACTCAATGCCGCTCAACAACGCATCAAGCGGCTGGAGGAGTTAGTTCAAGGCAGTTTTGATCAATTTGTTTCTATGTTTGGAGAAAGAGTTGATGTTGAATAATATGAAAAGTGAAATAAATATCAAAGTTACACCCCCACAATTTAGGTGGGCAGTAGAGGACGCACTAGCTCGTTCAGGCTGGCAGAAAACCGGAGCATCCTATGGAATGGGTTACGCAGACTTGTGGTATCCATTGCTAGGGCCGTCAGCCGACGAATTTATGCCGGAAAAAATAGAAGTAAATCTTCCTGAATTTAGATGGAAGGACAGCAAATGAACTTTTACCAAAATCCTGCACCAACACCATTTGTGACTGTTGGTAATACAGGTTTACATCAACCACAATTGCAGCAATCAATAAAAAGCCATTTATCGCAGGAGCAATACATTGCCGAACTCGAAAACCGTCTCCGCGCTTTGTGGGACAAGCTCGAAGGTGAGAGGAAGTTCTACGATCAGCGCATCCGAGAACTCGAAATAGCTGGCAACGCAATGTACGCATTCATCAACCCTCCATCTCCGAGCATGAGGACCATACGAATGGACAACCTGTTGCAGGGCTGGGATGACGCGAAGATTAAGAAGGAGGCCAAGCCGTGAGCGATACACCGAGGACTGATCAGATGGAGCAGCACGCATACTGGTTCGACGACGACATGACTCCAGTGTGCGAGTCGAGGTTTGTCCGCCAACTTGAACGCGAACTCAACGAAGCCAACAAAACAATCAGGCTTCAACATGAACTGATGACGACAGCGGAGAAGCGTGGAGTGGACAAGGCGAAAGAGGAACTAAACCAAGCCAACCAGCGTATCAAGCAACTCGAATCCGAGAACGACGCACTCCGCGCTGATCTTCTGCTGTGGGAGGAGAAGGAGGCGAAGCCGTGAGCAACTACCCTAGGACTGACGCAGCCCGTCTAAAAGATGTCTGCCATCACATGGCAATGGCGGAAGAATGCACTCGGATGGAGTACGAGTTGAACGAAGCAAAGGCCCGCATCAATCGGCTGGAGGAGACGGGAGATGCGCTGATGGAAATCGTCGAAGGCGCTCGCAGCAAGCGATGGAACGTGAATGGATTCAGGCTGAAAGATACGCCTGAATGGGTTCAGTTCTACGTTTCTTTTCGCAAAGCCAAAAGGTCCAAACGGAAGGAGGCCAAGCCGTGAGCACATCCCCAAGATCAGACAGCACTCCGCACAACGTAGCCGACTTGGCGATGCTATGCCGGAGGCTGGAACGCAAACTAGCCGCGACTCGGAAATACCTGAGTGAGGTTACGGAGCGAGCCAAGAAACTTGAAGTAGAGAACGACGCATTGAGGGCGGATCTACTGTTGTGGAACGAGCAGGAGGTAAAATGAAAACACTACCAGACGACTTCAGCATTTGTTTCATCTACAAACACCAGAGAAACGGAGATGTTGTTGTCCTAAACGCAGAAGATGCTTGCAGAATGGATTCCTCACCAGCAATGCGTAGAGGGGAATACAAACACGTTTCCACCGTAGACCCGATTACCATCCTTCAACTGATTGTCAATACATCAGGACGACGCAGAAACCAAATCATCAAAGAACTAAGCGAGAAGGAGTCCAAATGAAAGACAGCCCCGCATTCGTTTACGTCCACGCATGGAACGGAACGATCCGAGTGGAGAGCTTAGACACAGCTCGAAACATCGATGGCAATCCAGAGTGGAAGCACGTCGCGACAATCAACCCTCACGTTGTGCTGGAGAGCATTCTACGAGCAAAGGGAAAAGAGCGGAACCTAATCATCAAACACCTTCTGACATGAGTACACACATAAAAATCGAAAACCAAACCGAAGTCCCTATCCTTGTTGCTCTTTTCGAGCAGCCCAAATGCAACGACCATCCTACGAGAAGCGCGGTCCTAAAACCCGGCGAGAGCTGCGACTGGGGCAGCGGCTCCGTACCACTCGGAAACTACCAGTGCTACGCCGTGATGAGCGGTGATGCGTCATCCCACGACGAGTGGGTTTGGCGCTTCCCCGGCATCGCAGAGGTAGTAGCTCCGCTGGAACTAGGCTTCAAACTCTGGCATCAGGGCGACATCGACTGGGCTAACGTCAAGGCCATGTCGAGCGACGATCTAAACGCTACGTTTGGATCTACCTACACCTCGGCCAAGTCATCCACCAAATCATGGAACGGAATGTCTTCCTGCATATTCCACATTAGGGGCGGTCCTAGTTGGGTCGAGGAGACGGAGCAAGTGGGCATCTATCGCCCGAAGACAGTGGCCTACAATGGTGTTCAATCCACGCCGATGAAGAGCGAGTAAAAATATGAAGAAACCAGCCAAATACACAGTTATCACCATCGACTCAGCACTCCACGAAGAGGTTCGCAAACATTGCGACGAGAATGGTTTGAAGATCGGATTTTTCGCCAATCAAGCGTTAAGGAAGTTGCTGGAAAAGAGGTGCGCCACGACGAAATCGAGCGAGCCTTCTACCGCCAGTACAACGAACGAATGACAGCGAAGCCACCCGTGTGGGCGGCACAATACCCTTCGTCTGCTATGAAGCAGTGGGCGGAGGGGCAAATTTCCTAAAATTATGAATCTAAGAGAATACCAAAAGAAAGCAGTAGAGTGGGCCAAAACTAGCGATGGGCTGATCGTCGCCCCCGCCGGTAGCGGTAAGACATGGATTGCCGCGAGCATCATTAAGCATTTTTACGAATTACAACCAGATTTGTTGTTTGGCTGGATTGCTCCAACCCGCGAGACATGCCAGCAAGCGCGCACATCGCTCCGTGTTGCCGGTGTGCCTGACGAGGTTGTTGAGGTGCGCTGTCCCCACGAATCCGTGGACTTCAGTCAAAAGGATGTGCTGATCGTGGATGAGGCAAAGCATAGTCCTGCTGCCGGATGGCGTCGCATCATCGAATCATGCAAAGGCTTTCGCTACGGTTTTGACGCCACTCCTTGGGGCGACGATCCAGACCGCAACGCGGTGACACGAACGCTCTTCTACGACCGCACCTACGAAATAAGCCGCAGCGACATTGGCGATTCATTGGCCGACGCTTACCTCGAAATCAGCGATGCCACAGACCTCAACCTCCAGCAGAAGATCGATGACAACATCGACCGGCTGTTCCAAGCGCGACGCAAGTACATGCGGATAACTGACGAAGAATTGAAGCGTATGTGCGCTTGGGAATCGCTCGTAGATATTGGCATCTGCCAGAACAAAGAACGCAACAACTACGCCATCCAATACGCGATGGAGCATGGCGACATGCAGACACTCATCCTCATTCCGCGCATCACGCTGGGAGAGGATTATGAACGCCGGATTCCGGGTTCTCGGCTCGTTCATTCCAAGCTGTCGAAGAAGCTGCGCAAGGCGGCGATGGATGAATTTAAGAGCGGACAGCTCAAAACCATGATAGCCACATCATTGGCCGACGAAGGATTGGATCTGCCCAACGTCGAACTGCTCATCATGGTCAGCGGCGGTCGGTCGTCGCAGAAGACCATCCAGCGAGCCAGTCGGGCATTGCGGAAAACAGAAACCAAGAACTGCGCGACAATCGTAGATTTCTCTGACAAATTCCACCCCATCGGAGCGTTCCACGCAAAGAAGCGTATGACCTGCTACCGACAACTCGGTTGTATTTTCCAATGAGTGCATCAACGACAGCAAATGAAACAGCCACGCCCACAGAGAACGTAGTCTATCTGATCGGCGAACTGCGCGGCATAAGTCGGCAGACAGAAACCAAAACCGGCTCGCTCATGGTGCGTCGCGTTATATCAATCGCCCGTCACTGGACTGACAACGAGGGAAAATTCCACGAAGACTTCGATGATTTTGAAATATCCTCATGGGGACAAGTTGCGGAGAAGATCATGGAGGTCCAGAACGGCGCTCTGGTGCGCGTCAAAGGCCGCGTGAAGGTCGAGCGTTGGACGGAAGGCGGAGACACGAAATCAGCGGTTCGAATCGCTGCCGAGCAGGTGACTATTCTCTGTTACTGAAAATAATATTGAGCGAATGAAATCAAACAAAACAATTGTAGCGGTCGATCCGGGTGTGGGCGGCGGATTCGCGGTCAGCACCGCTGAAGGAATACTGCTCTTTCCAATGCCCGAGTCTCTGCCAGACACGGCGCAACTACTAAGTGGATTCAAGCTTGCCGACTCGCATCTGTGGGTCGAGAAGGTGCCAAAGTTCGTCAGCAAACTCACATCGTCGGCGAGCATGGCAACGCTCCATGAAAACTACGGGATTGTGCAGGGGCTAGGCTACGCGCAAGGCTACGCACTCCACCGTGTTGAGCCTAAAATCTGGCAAGAACCACTTGGACTCGGAGGACGTAAATCATGCGAAACCGGACCAGAATGGAAGCGAAAGCTAAAAAGCAAAGCTCAGGAACTGTATCCGAATCTGGACGTGACGCTTCGAAACTGCGACGCCCTTTTGATCCTCCACTACGCGATGGGCGGTGGCCGGTGATACACAAAGCCAATCGTCCGCCTTCGCCAGAGGAGCTGAAGCAATTGCTCATCATGGCGTTCGGAATGGGAATGGTCGTGGCCAGCGCCTACTTCATTCTCTTCGTCCTCAAATGAGCGAGGAGCTTAAGCCTTTGTCCGAAGAAACGGACGTGGAAACATTGCGAGCGGCCATCGACGAATACAAGTGGTTGGCCAGCGTGCTTTTCAAATCTCTCGGGTGCGGATGCAACGGAACTCAAGACCTTTGCTGGAACTGCACCCAAGCCGAGCGACACTACAAACACACAATCGAGACATACAAATGAACGACGGAAATAAATTATCAATCATGCGGGTAGCGGAATCAGATCAGTCATGCGAAAAGATTCACTTCGCCTACATCGATCAGAAGTACAAGGAATGGATGATCCGACGCGGATTCGCCAGTGAACTTGGGCCAGAACTTGGAATGAGAAGGTCGATGGGAAGACGCGGAAAATCTGTTAAAAAAGCCTGATTATGATGAAAAGTGAAATAACTAGAGAACAACTGTTGAAGGAAGCGCCAGCACTGATCGACCATGCGATTCTTCGAGGTTGGATTACTAAGCCAAAGCCCAAGGCGCAAATAATTGATGGCGCTTGGCAATCGCTTGGAGTCGGACATCTCGATAACGCCTCCGAAGATGAAATTCAAAAACTCAGGAAACAGTTCGGTGCAGGTTGAAATCATTTCAGACGACGTAGAGATACGAATCGGGGAAATGAAATGGGTGGGGGTTGCCTACACCCGCGACGGTAAATCAAAGGTGTACGTTCGAACGAAGGCTGAATTCAAAGCCAAGTTCATCCCGGTCATTGAACAAGCACCCTAAACTCTACATTGCAGCACAAGAGCAGCTCTTTGCGAAGTTTCAGTCTCGCTCCATTCCAATTCAACATTGGAGCAAGTACCTGATGACTCCCAAAGAGCTGTCTCTCCTTTTCATAAAACTCGAAGAATCAAAATCAGTCCTTCAGCAAATCGCCATCACTGACCTCGGCGAAAGTGGAGAGCTGGCGCGCAAACAACTTGGAATCCAATGAATCAATCAAAGATCGACCGTGCGCGAGCATGGCTTAGAAACACGCCGGGAGCCGTCGCTGGTCAGGGCGGTCATAACGCAACCTTCGCAGTAGCTACCGCGCTCATACACGGCTTTGAGCTATCGCATGGCGAAGCCGAGACGCTCCTGCATGAGTACAACGCGAAATGTCTCCCACCGTGGAAGCCCAATGAATTGGCCCACAAAGTAAATCAGGCGATGACTGTGACGCACGACAAGCCAAAGGGATGGCTTCTATCCGCGCAAAGCGGAACGCCCGTCTCAACGACCGGCAAGTTCGTCGTTCAGAAGATCCAGTCTGTACCTGAACCGCCAGCGCCATTCACGACGAGCGACTTCCTGAAAGCCTGTTTCGAGCCAGATGAGATTGTCTGCATCTGCAACGACATCATCTGCGACGAGGATGGTAGAGGTAGGCCAAACTCCAAAGGTACATTCCTCAAGCGCGACGAATGGATTAAGAACCACTTCACGCCTCCCATCAGCAGCATGTGGACGAATGAGGATAGCCGTGGCGCGTACGTCCGCATCAACCCGTGCATTGAGGAGAACGGATCTGATTCAGGCGTGGCAGCGTTCCGCCATGTCCTCGTTGAGATGGACGAGAAGACGAAGGACGAGCAATGGACGATCCTCAAGGAGTCGAAGCTGCCGCTATCTGTCGTCATCGATTCCGGCGGCAAGAGCCTGCACGGATGGGTCAGAGTCGAAGCGTCAAACAAAGAGGAATGGAACGAACGCCGTGATGTCGTCTATCGCCAGCTAGAGGCTCTCGGCATCGATCCGAAGAACAAGAACGCGAGCCGGTTCAGTCGGTTAGCCGGTGTGATGCGCGATGGCAACGAGCAGAAGCTGTTAGCCGTCAATGTGGGTTCGGTGAACTGGGACGCCTACACGGACCATCTGGAGTCGCAGGACATGCCTCAGGAGTTCACGCTCCAGAGCATTGTCGATTACGATCCGCAGAATGATCCTGACAACCTTATCGGCGATAGATGGCTACGACGCGGTTCATCGCTTCTCTTTGTCGGGCAAAGTGGATGCGGCAAAAGCTCGATGGCATTCTATCAAGGATTGAAGTGGGCCATAGGTAGTGACTGGTTCGGTGTACAGCCTGTAAGACCATTGAGAGTGGCCTACGTCCAAGCGGAGAACGACATCGCCGATCAGCATGATGCTCTCAAGGGAGCCTCGCAGATGGTGTTCGGTAGCGACTGGGTCAACGGACTGAAACGAGCGAACATGCTATTCTTCCGTGAGGCGGTTCGTACTGGGGCAGACTTCACGCAAATGCTGCGTCGCCTCATTCGCAAGACGAAGGTGGACATCGTCTACATCGATCCGCTGCTCTCGTACATCGGCGGCAATCCATCGGATATCGAGGTATGCGCGAACTTCACGCGCCACCAGCTTCAGCCGATTATGATCGAGACGGGAGTCGTCATCGTGCTGGTGCATCACTTCCCGAAACCAAAGGGCAAGGACGACAAACCTGAGAGCGTGGCAGACATGGCCTACTCAGGCTTCGGATCGTCGGACCTGACGAACTGGGCAAGAGAGGTAATCGTGATGAAGGAGATAGGATTCAATCAGCCGAGACGCTTCATGCTCGGAATGGCGAAGCGAGGAGACAGGTCAGGCTTGCAGGATAAGGAAAATAAGAAAGCAGGCTCGATCATCATCCAGCGCGGCGTCGGTACGATATCATGGGATTACGCACCGCCCGAACAATTCGTCGTAGATAAGTCCACAGCGAAGAAGCCGTGGACAGGCGGACGACCTAAGCGTTAGCCCTCCTTCATTGCGCGCCGACGACCTTTTGCAGCGAGCGACAAAAACCGCTTCTTGCCGTATTTTTTCATTCCGATTGATGCCGCAAGAGCCGCAGGATCTTTGACGCCCTTGCTCTCAAGACTGCTAACGAGTTTCTCGTAACGTCCGCCACCGCCAAGTTTCATCTTGTCCATAAAATTACCATGCTTTGCATGACCACGTTCTGGGTTTGGTAGTATCTTTCGCCGTATCGCAGTTATGTCGCGCACGGAAATTCTTACGACGCTCAGGATTCGACTTCTTGATCGTCATGTCAGGATCGCCGAAGCGAACGATGACGACCTTGTTCGCCGGATTCTTAACGTACACCGCGCTCTTCTTCCGCTCACCCGGCGTGTAGAAGGGCTTGTTCAGCGTCACCTTCTTGCCCTGATAGGTGTTACCTTTCTTGGAGAGGGAGGTTTTCATTAGTCGCGGCGACGGGCTTGACGGCTCATTTCTTGAAGCTGCTTCTCTTCAGATTGACCTTCCTCCATTTGCATCATGGCACGGTCAGTTTCAAGCTTTAGCATTCTCGACCAGTTTCGGTTGAACAAGTCGATCTGCTCCTTGGAGAGCTGGCTTATAGGGGTGGTGACAGTTTTGACGTAGGTTGGCGATTGAAGCATTTTTCCAATCGCCGATTCACCGGAACTTCCAATCGCATTAAAGATCATTCTGCGCCCCATAAAGCCGAGAATACCTCCTCCAACAGCACCGGCTGCGGCAGGGCTTCCAGTTGCCAAGTAAGCGGCTCCAGTTGCTAGGGTTGGAATAATCGACTTCGAAACAAGGCTTCCGCTTTCTTTGGACGCCACGGCCAACTGATCTGCAATCGTGCTGATCTTGTCTATGCCGCCAGCGCCAAACAACTCATTCACCAAAGCGTTGTACTCTCCCGGTTTTTCGCCACCGGCAATCAACGCCTTCATCTTGTTCGTGTCGATAGACTTCTTTCCGTCAACGAGTGAGTCTTTGACGATTCGACCAAGAACAATATTCTGAGCGTCAGCCAGAAGGTCTGGACGACGGTCCTTGAGGATCTTTGTAAACTCTTCAGCTCTCTTGACCGGATAAACTCCTCCACCTTTTGACTTCAAGAAATCAACAATGTTTCCAGCGGGGATGTTTCCGTAGAGTTCGCCGCCCCTGATAGCCGAAGCGACAACCTGTTGGAAGTCAGTGGAGGTCTTAGCCTGCTCGGTGACGTAATCGTTCAATTCCCTAAGCATCGACGATGCGTCAGGATTTGAGGCGATTTGCTTCAAAACATCGTCATCAATGACAACGCCTTTGTTTACCTTTGATTTAATGTCGGCCAGCAAAGATACGATCTGCTTTTGAGCCTCAACGTCCTCCCCCGGTTTAGCGAGTACGCCTTTAAACTCACGTTCCGCATTTTTCTTCTGAAAAGCTGCAAGCCTATCTTTTACACTTAAAATTTCAGACTGGTTTTCTTTAAGCCTCTTTTCTGCTCCTGTAATTTTATTTGAAACGTCAGTTTGAAGCTTTTCTGATTTTGACGTCAGCTCATTAAGGCTAGAGGTAAGGCTCTCCTCTTGTTTGAGAATTGATCCGTATTTAGATGCAACATCTTGAATCTCCCCTAGACTTGGAAAAAACTCGTTTGCTACCTCTTTAGACAACTGCTTTCCGCGAGCAGCTTTTGCATCAGTTAACGTGGCAAGAAACTCGACAGGATTTTTGCCTCGAATCTGATTGTAGATGTAGTCCGAAAGAACCGGCTTCACGTTGGTTTCCCAAGTGTCTCCAGCCATATCCTTTAAAACCGCCAATGTAGTTGCGCCGCGAGGCCCAATGATTGCCGACACAGATTCTGGCGCGCCACCGCCCTCGCCAATACCGCGAAGGATTCGGTCAACGTAGGCTCCTTTAAATCGGCTGATTCCCTCGGCGTATTTTCTGTTTTGCTCTGCAAGATCGTCTCTAAGTTTTGGGTTAGCGTCGAACGCTACAGTCATCTGCTCGTTAATCTTATTGAGCTTTTCCCAGCTCTCAAAAAACCCCTGCTGAACAGGAGCGTTAAAATCAAACAGTCGGTAAATTTGAGAACGCAACTTTCGGAGGTCTTCTAAAGTCTTGGTTTCAAGAACCGGATTTCCATCTTTATCAACCTTTCCAAAATCAACCTGAACAGTTGTTGCTTGTAGGTCTGGCCTTATTTTTTCAAAACCTTCTTTTTGATCAGCATCAAAGACGTCTCGCAGCTTGTTACCTTGCTCTCCAACAATCGTCCCGGCCTCAAAAGATGACACAGGTTTCCCGCTGACAAATTGATCATCGAAGCCTTGCTCGATCCGCTTAACCTGATCTTGTAGGCCAGCAATCTGCCCTTCTACACGAGTTCGGTTCGCAGCATCTTCAGCTCCAAACTGCGCTCTTTGGTTGCTTAGGCGAATGATTTCATCATTAAGCTCCACAGCCTCCATTTGAAGACGACCCTCTGCTTTGCGAGCAAATTTAAGAGCGCGTTGATTGCGCTTATCTTTGAACCCAGAAGATTTCTTGATCGACTCATCAATTTTACGAGTTGCTTGTTCGGTCAAAAAATCTGCCTGCCTGACTACAGACTCAACTACGGCTGGGTTTATGTCGGTTTTTCCAGAAATACTTTCAAGTTCACCAACGATGGCTTGAGTTAAAGCATCGCCTGAAAGCCCAGAGCGACGACCTTGAATCACGGACTGCTCAAGGACCGACTGAACTGTATTCTGAAAGTTCTGAATATCCTGAGGAGACGATCCTGAGAATGCGGGATTGTAGAACGTATCCGCAACCTGACGAGAAAGCGCAGGGTCGATACCAGCAGCGTTCCCAAGTTCTTGGCGAATTAGATTGGCGCGGTCCTCTAAAAACTTCTGTGTAAACGGACGCTGCATTTCACCGGCAAAAACAGCAGGGAATTTACTTGCAGATGAGGTTCCAGAAACTGCTCTACCCAAAGCGCCAGTACCTCGAACGGTAGTTGATATGGCAGGAAACAACGTGCTTCCCATTGCCGTTCTCAACGCAATTTCGCCACCGCTTACATCTTCACCAAGAGATTCAATCCCAGCTTGCGCTCCAGCTTGAAGACCGCCAACTCCAGCTTCACGTCTAAGTTGCGCTCCCATTGTAGCTTGCTGCGGAACTCCGGTTTCGCTGGTCAGCAAACGGCGGACACCTGTTCCAGTTCCCGGCTTGGCTATGCTTGGAGTGGGAATGCCAGATGCAGCAATCTGGAAAGGACGCATCTTCTCAGGCTCCAATGTCTGAGCCAGAAGTTCAGACCCAATTCCAATCGCAGCTTCGCCAGCTAACGTTTGACCTCCGGGAATGAAAGCGGCAGCTAGTGGCGCACCATATCGAACCGTGTTGGCAGCAACTTTTCTTGCTCTTTTGCTATCGTAATCGACCAAGAATTCACGCTCTTTGTCTGTGAAATCCTCGTCTGGAAGCGGCTCGTAGTTGCCAGCTACAAATTTCTGGAACTTACGCGCACTATCTTTTCCGAGATAAAAATCAGCCTGCTGAACAAGAGGATCTTGAGACTCAAAACGCTGCTGTTGGCCGACTTTGGCAGACTGTTGAACAGCCTGATTCAAAGCCATCGGAGAACCAGCGGTTTCAAGCGTTTCCGGCTTTGGCGCAACTTGGGGGATAGAAGGTTTAGCAGCGGCTCTTTCGGAAATCGTCCGCTTTACGGCAGACTGAACAACGTCGTTTGGAGTTCCATCTGGAAACTCAAGGATTCCGATACCTTCGATTTCAGCTTCGATTGGCATAATTTATTGAATCATGTTTCCCTGAGAGTCAAAACGAATCCTAGTGCCACTCTGAACGGCTGAAGGTTGAGCAACAGTTGCCGAAGCAGCTTCCTCTTCAACACCAAGAACCTCGTTTGCCTTTTTCTCCAGATCTGCAATATAGCCAGAATACTGAGGATTGTTGGAAATTCCCTGAGTCCTAAGTTTATCGATTCGGTCTTTCAGTGTTCTGGCCTGAAGCAACTTGTAAGTATTAACACGGTCAGGAAAACCGCTGTCAGTTGGATTTCCGATGTTTGATGTGATTACACCAATTTCAGATTTCGTTAGAGCTTTACCACCTCGCTTAAACAACGCTCCGCTTCTCAAGTTGTTATAAACCTGATTAGCCTCTCGCTCTGTTCCAAATGCTCCAGACATCTCACCAGCCTTAACTCTTACATTGAAAGTTGGTCCATAAAGATCTTGATTAAGATACGGCTCAAGCGGCTTGATTCCGTTTAATACAGCCTCCGAGAACTCAAGCTCATCAAGGTCTAGCTTAGTCGGTTTAAGTCCGACTGTTTTATTGACCTTCTCCCTGAGGATATCAACTTTTTCACCCTCAAGTCCGGTTTTTTCCCTAAGGATGTCAACTTTTTCACCTTCAAGATCCAGCCTCTCCCTGTCTAGCGCCTTTCTATAAGCCATCTTGGCGTTTTCAATCGCACCCTTGTCTTTGCCCTCCTGCTGGAGTCGAATCAAATTGTTTTTCGCAACTTCAAGATTACCAATAAGAGAAGTTGTCTTAGCTTCGGTTTGCCCAATCTTTGAGGTGCCTACTTTTTCAAAGTAAGCATTCATCTTTGGAACATCAATGTTAGGGCTTCCGTCTTCGTTAAAACCTATCCACGCTCCAGCATCAATAGCTTTATTTATTGTTGATGCTTTTAACGTATTAGAAGTGGTTTCTGCCCTTTCTCTGGCTTTTAAAAGTTCAGCCCTAGCAGAATACTTCTCTAGGTTGTTCAACATCTTGTCAGCCTCAGTCCTGTACTGCTTAGACTTAAATGGTGGAACAACTGGAAATACTGCGTCTGATTTTTTGTTGTTCAAATAATCCGACACCTGCTTCCCAAGAGTCGAGAACGTGTTGTACTCATCAACTTGCGCTTTCCGTTCTCCAATTGCTTCAGCAAGTGAATCTTCGCGAATCTTGTTCTGAAGCTGCATGCCTTGCTGGTTGAGCAGCGACTCCGCCGTCTGCACCTGCAATTGCTCCATCATCCGCTTCTGCGTCTGTGCGCGGTCGTACAGCGATGCGCCTAATTGAAATGCTTGAAGAGTTTCGTCGGCCATAAATTATTCTCCAGTGCTAGGATCAAACTGACCCATGTTTTGACCTTGGATTCCGGGGAATCCACCTTCTTCTAATCCTGAAACATAACTGCTTGGCGCTTGAGAATACAAACTCTTCATCTGATTCATCAAGCTGCGCTGGTTCAATGCGCCTCCAGCGAATCCGCCTGCCGATGATAGCGCGCTTCCGATAGCAGACATGCGAGGATCAGGCGCAGCGGCAACCCCAGCAGCCGCCATATCGCGTCCATACTGAGCAGATTGCTGTTGCTGCAAGAATCCAATGCGTTGATTTGGAGTAACGAACATGCTGCTCACTGAAAACGGTTGCGCCATGCCCATCGTACGCTGCTGCTGGATGAAGTTCTGCGCTTGAGCAAGACCCTGATTCTGGATCTGCATCGATGTCAGACCAAAGTCGCGAGCAGACAATGCTCGACCCATTCCGCTTCCACCGCCAAATCCTCCACCAAGCGCACGTCCGGCAGCAGAGCGTTGAAGCTGAGATTGAACGTCTTGGGAAACCTCACCACGCAAACTTGCGCCAATGTTCTGGCCTGCTTGAGCGATGAGCTGATCGTAACCGGGGATTGCGCGACGAAGCTGCTGCTCAAGAATGCTTTGTTCAGCAGAGGTCGTCTTTTGAGCGAGTTCGGTTGCAGGCTGTAAGGCGGCTATGTTCTGCCCAATCGCCTTTTTCTGCTCGCCCTCGAAATCAATAGGCTTCAGCTCCGGCACCTTCATTTTTTTGCCAGAACTGAGTAATCCGCCAATTAGGCTGGAACCGCCCATGATTGCTGCACCACCTAGAATAGCTCCCATAAATTAAAAAACCTCCTTCACAAGACGGTTGCCGTTCTCAATCGAGAACACCTTTTCAGGTTCGTGACGTTGGATGTTCATGGTAATCAGACGTGCAGCTTTCTCCTCGGGAAAAGCTCGCTCGTTATGAAAGCAATGAACCCACACATCGCGCAAAGTATCCACTTTAAAAAGCTCGCCCTCTTTGATTGTCATCACCCCATGCAATGACGCCCATTGATCGGCGTACTCCCTAAGCATCTGGACGGACGGAAGATGAACCTCGTAGCCGAATCGCTCGGTGCATTCTTTGGCGGACGACTCCGCGTCTTTCTTGACGTACACCTTGATCGAATCATGCACGACAGCCTTGGGAAGGTAGCCGTAAGTCGAACAGTCAGCGACGTACTTGTACCGCATACGATACTTCTCAATCGACTTCTTCCAATCAGGATCAGTCGCACCCTGCTCATGTAGGCCAATGCAATCATTCTCCAACGAGAAAAGGACCGACATGAATGCCGATCCGAATCGTGGTAATCCGCAGATTTGAAAAAGTTTACCGTTCATTTTTTACGCACAAAGATGTCCACGCAGCGGTTCTAGCCAAGATGAAGATGGCCGACTCTGAACCGTGAATCATTCCCAGTTCGTTGCAAATTACTGCACTGTAAAGAGCCGCATTTGGATGAACATCTTTTCCGACTTCTTTCATCCAGCCATGAAGCTGATTGATGCGGTCGTTCGCCTTCTTGAAGTCTGCCTCAATAATTTCGCGCACTCGACTCCACGCTGGATCAATGCTGTCCTTAAAGAATGAGTTCCCGAAACCGGGAATCTTCATGCCAGACAATATGGCCGACTTCAAAGATCGTTCGTCGAATTTCTCGTAAACGAATCGAGCAGGACCAATTGGACCATGAGCATCTCCAAGCGTAAGGATAGCGGAAGCGATTGCGTTGGTTAGCTGCGCGCTACCAAAGAAAGCGTTCACCGCAGCGCCGGAACTGGCGTTTTGATTGTTCCGAGCCGCCATGTCGTGCGCGTCAAAGACAGACTGAAGCAACTCCAGTTTCTTTGGAGTCACTTCTTCCAGCGCAAAGTCGATGTTGAGTTTTAGAACCATTGGGAGAATCCACCGCCGTTTAGTCCGACGCCGACCATACGGATCGTTGCAACCGCGTCACCTAGGTACTGCATCGTCTGCTCTTGCACAGCTTGAACAGCCTTTGCTTCGTAGGCCACTGCTTCCTGAATCAAATCGTTCTCCTCCTTACGGATCGCCATGACCATCAGCTTGATGGCATCAGGACTCGGCGGAATGAGGTAGTCATTGACGCTCGTCGCGTTGATATGGCGCATCTTCGCCATGACCGTGACGGGCTTGTCCTCGTCGTTGTTGCAACGATCCGTCAGGTAACTGCGACGGTACTGCGGCAAAGTTTCATCTGGGTCGTAAACTGCCAGATCAAGTTCCAGCAACGTAGTCGCATTGTACTCGTACAGACGGCTGGCAGTGTTCGTCGCATCGCGAATGACGCCGCTCAACGAGATAAACTTCTTGGTGGACTGAACGTACGGCAAAGCAAGCGTCAGCTTCTCTCCGTCAATCCACACGCCACCGGACTGAGTGCGAATCCAGTTTCCGTTCTGATCGACTCCTTGGAGCGTGATGGTCTTGCCAACGTCAGAAGCGTCACCGGGATAAACTCGCAGGTAGCTGTTGATGCCGCCGGACATGTCTCGGTAAGAAACGACAGTGCCACGATCAACAAGCTGCTTGCCGACGCATGCGCCGTTTTCTCCTCCAAGAAGTCCGTATCCAGATTCCTGAAATTCAAACCATTGATTGCGAACCGTTCCGACGCCGCAGCAATCGGCCACGGATTCAATGGTTTCAATCTGACGCGGCCAAGTGATGCAACCGCCTACAGTGTGGATCGTGAAACGTCCGTACGCGCCAGCCCACAGACCCTTGTGTAGAAGCCTTCGACACGCTTGATTGATGTAATCATAAACGCGCTGATCATCGACACATGTGCCGATAACCCGAGCGATAGTCGAGCGAATGTCCTGAACGATGAGCTTCATTTGGTGTAGTAGACTCGAATGGTTCGCTTGATGAAGTAAACACCGTAGAAAGGAGGCAGGTTGTTGTGGGCAGTTCCATCTCCAGTGGATGAAGTGGCAACATTTGCAGTGGTGCCGTACTGGACGCCATTGGCTCCCCCATTATTTGCATCCGCAGTTACAAGCGGGAAGAAATTGTGAGTGTGAGCAGGCATCTCTGGAATCGTCAGCGTGTGCTGATCCTCGCCAACGATTGATGTGGCAGTTGCGGTTCCTTTGACAGCAACCGCACCACTCGCCGCAAAAGCACCAACACCGACCGGGAATCGGGCGTCAAACAGCGTATCAACTTCCCACATCGGACCAGTTGTGGTTGTCGCTGTAGCTGTTCCGTCGCCGCCGTCGTACGAAAGAAGATCCGTGGTCGTTCCAACAAAGATGCGACGATCATAACCACTCGCTGCAACTATGTTTTTACGAAGCCATAAGCTTTGATCGTAAACCCACCAATTTCCATCCTGATCGAGCCAAGGGAAAATCCGGTTGTTAATCGCCGGATACGTCGGTCCAAAATTGAAGAACGAGTTTCCAATCGTGCTGTTGAACGTAGCCTGAGTGCCGCCGATGATATCGTTGGCCAACTTCTGGTAAGATGCAGGGCAATAATTTGCCGGAAGGCTTGGAGCTGTAAGCGTGATGAGGGTTAGGTTTGGCATACTATTCCGATGTGTAGAGGAACGGGTTTACGTCGCAACCTTCAAGAGTTTTGCATCCTTCGAACACGAGGCACTCTCCGACCGCAGGTTCCTGAACGTCGTAAGCGTGAACTCGAATGCTCTTGATGCGACAATATCCAGTAATCGTGAGGCTCATCTGAACCTCGTACATGTTTCTTGTCGGTGTGCTGATGCTCGAATTGCACGGGATATCCGAAGGAGTCGGCAATCGCATCTTCGGCCTGTACTGGGGTTGGAAATTGGACAGCGGACAAACAGGTTGACACTGCAATGTTGCCGCGCATTCAGTCCAATCCGCCCACTCAATCCATCCGGGATACTGGTCTGGACGATACTCGATGTTGAACGAAACATCTCCGTCCAGCGAGTCGATGAAAATGTCGCCTGAATCAAGCCGCTTCAATCCAAACGGAAGTTCGAAATTGTAAGCGCGGGTTTGAACCAGCCACTGGATTTCCTTCTTACCGGCAGAAAGATTGTTGTCGAACTTCTCAGTCTTGCTGATTTCCCAAATCTGAATGGTTCCATCAAGCCCACGAGCTATTGAGAAGCATCTGTCTCCATAAGCATTCTCGGTTTTGAGAACCTGCAACACGTCAAGCCCCGTCCAGATTCCGGCCCACGCAGGAGGAAACTTTTTCCGCAGCGACGTAATCAGATCAAAATCAAGAACGACCAACGACTTGTGGACGACGCCCTCGGCATTGTACCGAGGCTGAGACGTCATCAGCAATCGATTGTCGAACACGACAGCAGAACTGGCCCACAGCAGATCAGCCTGATCATTATCGATGATGTTCAGAACCTCGTTGCTGATCGGGGTATTTCCCCAATCGTTGAACGAACGTCTGGCGATAATGAACGAGCGAACACCATCAACTGCACGATAGAACACATCACCGTTGACTGTGATGGCTGAACGCGCACCCAACGCTCCACTGGTCAGCAAGCTAATGGCCTGAATCGGATAGTTCAGATTCTTCCAGACATCACGATCAACCGGAGCGTTTATGCTGAAAACGTATCGTGGCGTGAAGATGAGAAGCGGTCCTTGCCCCAGCGACGTATCTGGATTGCCGGGGACGGCCATTGCTGTGATGCCTCCTGAATCCGACGGAACCGCAAAGTCACCACCTTCATTGAGGAAGGTGTTCTCGGTTTCCTTGAGAACGCTGGCTCGCGTACCGTCTCCATAAACGATGTCGGTTGCTCTGAATGAAAATCCATTCGCTAGCGCGTACCAGATACGTCCGTTGACGTAGGCCATTACTCTACCGCACTTGATTTCATCGATGGTTGCGCGACGCAGGTTTGATCCGTTGAAGATCAGCGGTGCGCTCTGACCATCTTGAATGACGACAAAGTTCTCCGCCTGAACCATCCAGCCATCGAGTATGTTCGATGGGTTCTCAAGATTGGGTGAAGCTGAAAGGTTCTGAACGCTGTTTTGAAGGCAGTCGTAAAGCCACACTTTACCACTGATCAGCATCAGGATGAACGTCGAGCCATTGTCTCCAATGTACGGTAGCGCACACTGGAACACGCCGGTCAGTCCGCTTGAGCTGTAGCATTCTTCTGAGTATCCATCAGCCGTGACGTTCGTTTGATCCGCAGTGACGAGCGTGTTATCGGCGGTAATCGAAAGACACGTTTCGTAATCCTTTTGTATGAAACCCGGTCGAGGAGAAACGAAGCTTTGCCGAAAGCTGGCATTTACCGCAAACGCCACCTGATTCTTGTCCACTTCAGACGGCATCACACCTGAGTCAACGCCACCCTCAAAGGTGACAGACCCATCCGTGTACCGCCGTGGTGCGCGTTCGCTCATGGTTTAAGCCTGAATCCGCTGGACAGAGAATGAGGAGCCTTGATCAACGTACATATTTTGGTCTGTACCAATCAAAACCTCATAAAAATCAGTTAGAGCGGTTGCTTGATCAATATAAACAAGAGATACTGGATTGTATCCACTGG
>Ga0247723_1000860_pt1 | contig 19093 bp, 22 predicted proteins | sample MSEWelMarce5H_FC_FD_189079 | JGI IMG/M metagenome (GOLD analysis project Ga0247723, IMG submission 189079) | Subsurface sediment microbial communities from gas well in West Virginia, United States - MSEEL Well Study Marcellus 5H_FC | ecosystem: Environmental > Terrestrial > Deep subsurface >... | reverse complement strand
GCGGCGCAGTCGGCGCTACCGAAGCAACAAACTTTACCCCTGAACTATGGTCTGATGAGATCATCGCTGCTTACAAAAAGAACATGGTGTTGAGCCAGTTCGTTCGCAAGATGAGCTTCAAAGGCAAAAAGGGCGACTCTCTCCACATTCCAGCTCCTAGCCGTGGCCTCACAGCCCAGACTAAGGGTGAGAACACCGCAGTTACTCTGCAAAACCTGAGCCAATCTGAAGTGGTGGTTTTGTTGAACCAACACAAAGAAGTGTCTTACCTGATCGAAGACATCGTTGAGACTCAATCATTGCCAACCCTGCGCCGTCACTACACTGACGATGCTGGTTACGCTATGGCTAAAGATGTGGATGACGCATTGTGGGCCTTGGTGAAATCTTTGGGCGATGGCGATGGCTCTGACTACACTCACAGCCGTTCATTCCAATTCAACACCTCTACAGGTGCATTGGAAGCCTATGACGCTGACGGTACTACTGACATCGGTGCATTCTCTGACGTTGGTTTCCGCCGTGCCATCCAGTATTTGGATGATGTGGACAATCCAATGGACGGTCGTGTGTTCATCGTTCCTCCTTCATTGCGTAACGCTTTGAACGGTACAGCACGTTACACTGAGCAAGCCTTCGTTGGCGAGATCGGTGGTCAAAACACCATCCGTAACGGTGAAGTGGGTAACTTGTATGGTATCCCTGTCGTTGTGTCTAGCAACTGCCCAACACTGGAATCTGGTGTTAAGGGTGCATTGTTGGCTCACAAGGATTGGGCTGTGTTGGCAGAGCAAATGTCTGTCCGTTCACAAACTCAGTACAAGCAAGAGTTCTTGGCTAACTTGTTCACCTCTGACATGTTGTACGGCACTAAGGTGCTCCGTGCTGATGCAGGTGTCTTGATGGCTGTAGCAGCTTAATAGAACAGAGAGGCCCTCACGAGGGGCTTCTCTTGTTTTGCAAGGGGCTTTGCGTGTTACACACACAAGGCCTTTTCCATAACAAGGAGAATGTATGGGCATTTATCGTGGGATTGGTGGAACAGGTGATTCCACTTCTGATGCTAACTACGCAGCAGTAGTAGCTAAAGCTGTAGAGGCTGCTGCTAGTGCAGTGTCAGCTAATGGTTCGGCTGTTAATGCTTCTTCATCTGCTTCATCGGCATTGGGTTATGCTAATGCTGCTAGTAGCGATGCAGACGCAGCTGCTGCCAGTGCTTCCGCAGCTTCTATTGATGCTGCCGCTGCTGTAACAGCTAAGATTGCTGCTGAGTTGGCAGAGACTAATGCAGAGACAGCGGAGACTAATGCTGAAACTGCTGAAGCTAATGCAGAGACAGCACAAGCTGCTGCTGTTGCTGCACAGACAGCTGCTGAAGATGCACGTGATGATGCATTAGGTTATAAGGTTGATGCTGTAGCCGCTAAGACAGCTGCTCAAGGATATAGAAACGAAGCTGATGGCTTTGCTACAGATGCAGAAACATCTGCTACAGCTGCTGCTACTTCTGCCACTAACGCAGCCTCCAGTGCTTCTGCTGCTTCCACTTCAGCAACCAATGCTGCTTCTTCTGCAACAGCTGCTGCTGCTTCCTATGATGCTTTTGATGATAGATATTTAGGAGCTAAGACTTCTAATCCAACAGTTGATAATGATGGCAACACTCTAGTTATTGGAGCTTTGTATTTTAATACAGTTGCTAACGAGATGAGAGTATGGAGCGGCTCTATCTGGTCTTTCATTGGTTCTTCAAGTGCATCAGGTGTTAATAGTTTTAATTCTCGATCTGGTGACATTACATTAACAAGCGGTGATGTAACTACAGCTCTTGGCTATACGCCTCAAACACAAGACGCACAGCTTACAGACATTGCTGGTCTCACTCCTACAGACAACGCTTTCATTGTTGGCAATGGAACCAACTTCGTAACAGAGAGTGGCTCTACAGTTCGTACATCATTAGGTCTTGGCACAGCTGCTACCACTGATGCTTCTGCATATGCTACAGCTGCACAGGGAACTAAAGCAGACAGTGCTCTTCAGTCTTCTGCCATTGGTGTATCCATCCAAGCTTATGATGCACAGCTTGCTGATGTAGCTGGCCTTACACCAACTGACAATGCTTTCATTGTTGGTAATGGTACAAACTTTGTTGCTGAAAGTGGAGCAACTGCTCGTACTTCTTTAGGGCTTGGTACAGCTGCAACTACAGATAGTACATCCTATGCTACAGCAGCACAGGGAGCTACAGCTGATAGTGCCTATGCTGACAGGCTTAAATGGGATGGCGGTGCTACAGGACTTACAGCTTCTACAGGTCGTACAAGTCTTGGCTTAGGTACAGCTGCTACAACTGCTGCTACAGACTATGCCACTGCTGCTCAAGGAACTAAGGCTGATACAGCTTATGATGATAGATTGAAGTGGGATGGTGGTTCCACTGGCTTGACAGCTGCAACAGGCCGTGCAAGTTTAGATGTCACAGCTACTGGCGCTGACACAACATATGCATATAGAGCAAACAACCTAAGCGATTTAGCTAGTGCATCCACTGCTCGTACCAACTTAGGGCTGGCTGCTATTGCTGCAAGTGGTTCTGCTTCTGACCTTTCTACAGGTACAGTTGCAACTGCTCGACTAGCTTCTGGAACAGCAGACTCAACTACATTTCTTCGTGGCGATCAGACTTGGGCTACAGCAGGTTCAATATCACGAGATACACAAACATTTACATCAAACGGAACGTGGACAAAACCTTCCGGTGCTAAGTTTGTAAAGGTGTATGTTGTAGGCGGAGGAGGCTCGGGAGGTCGTGCTGGTGCTGGTTCAGCAGGTGCTGGTGGCGGAGGTGGAGCTGCTGCAATCTATAACTTTCTTGCAGAGGATTTACCATCAACAGTTTCTATCACTGTAGCAGCACAAGCCAATAGCCCGGGAACAAACACTGTTGGTACTAATGGTAACACTTCTTCTTTTGGTACGTATGTATATGCGTATGGAGGCGGTGGTGGTGGCGGTGGTGTTTCTACAACAGCTGCTTTTGGCGGTGGCGGTGGTGGAGGACATGGAGGTACTGGCACTATCGGTGGAGCAATAGGTGCCCAAGCTGCTGGAGGCGTAGCAGCTTACGGTGTGGGTGTAGGTGGGCTTGGTGGAGCTCTTATTTGTGGGTATATTCCGGGTGGTACAGGTAGTTATGGAAGCTTTGATCGACCTTTAAACTTCATTGATGGAACAGGCTGTGGCGGAGGCGGCGGTGGTGCAAGTTCAGCTTCAAGTGGAACTACATCAGCTAACGGTGGTGGCTATTCTGAATACGGTGGCGGCGGCGGCGGAGGTGGTCTTGATACTACAGGCACATCTGCTGGTGGAGGCTCTGGTAATGCAGGAGCTGGTGGAACTGGTGGTATTAACGGAGCAGCTCCCGGCGATGGAGGCTACCCCGGAGGTGGGGGAGGTGGCGCAGAAAACCAAACAGCTGGCTTCGGTGCTGCTGGTAAAGTTATTGTTTATTCGTACTAAAAGGATAGAAAATGTTTCGATATGCAATGATTAACAATAGTACAAACGTTGTAGATAATGTCTGTAATTGGAACGGTGAGCTTACAACTTGGACTCCGCCAGAAGGCTACATAATGGTGAAACTAACAGATGAACAAGCTCCTGTGGGTATTTGGTGGACTTATGTAAATGGTGTGTTTACTGAGCCTGTGTACGAAGAACCTGTTGTTGAGACAACTCCAACAGTTCAAGGCGCAGAGATGCTATGAACCATATAACACCACGTTTCTCTGTCAATCAAGACGGTACAACACTTAACATCTATCATGCAGATTTAGGAGAAGGACTTCCTAGACATGAGCATACCTTTCAACATCTAACAATCTGTAACGCTGGTTCTATCGTTATTCGTAAAGAAGGTAAGGAAGTTGTTCGTACAAAAGATAATCAACCTATTAATCTTGTAGCAAATGAATGGCATGAGATTGAGGCATTAGAAGATGGAACAGTGTTTGTCAATGTGTTTGCCGAGGGGAAACAATAATGACAGATCACGCAGCAACAGAAACAGGGATAGCTCTGGCAACTAAATCAGCTCCTCCAATAACAGTGAGCTTAGCTACAGTGGCTGGCTACCAAGTTAGTGAGTTGGTCTTATGGGCCACCCTAATATACACAGCTTTGATGATTGGTCATAAGCTTATTCAAATTTATAAGGATATTCGCAAGGAGAAGTAATGCCTTTAGCCATTCTTGCTGCTGCTAATGCAGCTGTTAAAGCAATTCAGCAAGGATGTGAGCTTTATCAGGAATACAAAGGAACCGTCCTAGAAGCTAAGAAAACCTTAGATACTGCCGTAGGTATTGCCAAGGAAGTTTCAGGGGCTTCTAGGGGCTTCTGGAGCTTTCTGAAGGGTAAGCTATTTGGGGAGGAAGAAGAGAAACCTCCAGATGTAAAAGAAGAAGTTGTTCCAGAGAAGAAGCCTGCTAAGAAAGTTGTTTCTCAGGATGAGCTGTCAATAACATTAGACATCATTGCTCAGCTGAAGATATTCTTTACCTGCATGACACAGCTTAAACAGAAGCTGGCAGATGCTGAACTACACAGTCTTGATGCTAAGAGTGATGCTGAACTTCTAAGCAGCTCAGTGGATATTGAGTATGCTATGACTGAGGTGGCTAAACTTCAGAAGCAAATTAGAGAGACAATGGTGTATCAAATAGGCGGAGACTTAGGAGACCTATACACCAAGGTGGTTAAGAGAGTTGGGATAATACAGGAACAACAAGAGACAGCTAGGCTGGTAGCCTTACGTAAAAAGAAGGAAGAGCAATGGCTACGAAACAAACGAGCAGCCAAGCGTCACAAGCGTATGGCAATAGCAGCAATAGCAATACTAGTGGTGGCAGAAACATGGGGACTGATGGCAGCGATAGTGATAGCAAATACATAAGCTTTCTAGTATTGATGACATTGCTATGGTTTATGATTTTACCATTTGAATTGTACTTGTATATTAAGGTTAACAAAGCAGTGGCTATTTGTGAGAGGAAGAACAATGAATGATTTAATGAACTTGCTCAAAGGAGCAGCACCTGCACTAGCCACAGCTGTAATGGGGCCTATGGGTGGCATGGCAGTGAAGGCTATAGCTGATAAGCTAGGTGTTCCTGCTTCTGTATCTGAGGTGACTAAAGCTTTAGAAGCCAACCCAGAGCTGGCATTAAAACTTAAAGAGATTGACACAAGAGCTTTTGAAGCAGAGACAAAGGCAGTGTCAGAGCGTTGGCAAGCAGACATGGCCTCTGATAGCTGGCTGTCTAAGAACATTAGACCCATGACTCTCATTGCCATCTTTGTTGCCTACTTCTTGTTTGCTGCATTGAGTGCTGGTGGTATCAACGTCAATGAAGCTTATGTTAAATTGTTAGGTGAATGGGGTCAGCTGATTATGCTGGCATATTTTGGTGGCAGAACAGCCGAGAAGATTATGGAGAAACGTAAATGAAAGAACTATTCCAGCAGTGGGTAAACAAACCACCTCTTACAGAGCAAGAGATTGAAGTGAGAACATGGGCTTTTGTCGTGCGTTCTATTACATGCATGGTGATGATTATTGCTTTCGGTGTGTTGTGGCTCATTGGCTTTGAGGATCAAAAAGATAATTTGGCTCCTATTGACGCTGTGTTCTTAGAGATTCTTAAAGCCATTGCTTTCATGGGCGTGGGTGCTATGGGTGCTATCTCTGGACGTAAAGGTTCTCCTGCTCCTGTTAACAAAGAAGGCGAATAAACATGACACAACTATCGGCAAACTTCTCACTAAAAGAATTCACTAAGAGTGATACAGCTGTACGTAAAGGCTTAGACAACACTCCTACTCCTGAAGTGGTTGCAGCCTTGCAGAAGCTTGTGGATAACATCATCCAGCCTATTCGTTCACACTATGGTAAGTCTGTAACAATTAACTCAGGCTATCGTGCTCCAGAAGTTAATGCTTCTGTTGGTGGCTCTAAGACTTCTGACCATTGCAAAGGCCAAGCAGCTGACATCGAGATTGCTGGTGTGGCTAATGGTGACTTGGCTCAGTTCATTGTGGATAACTATTCTTTTACACAGGTGATACTGGAGTTTTATACAGCTGGTGTTCCAGACAGTGGTTGGGTGCATGTCTCTTATGACCCGAGCAACCTGAAGTGTGAAGCTTTGACAGCTGTTAAGCAAGACGGTAAGACTGTCTACTTGAAAGGACTACATAAGTGAAAGACTCAAGACTAGAAAGAGCAGGGGTGTCTGGCTACAACAAACCAAAGAAGACACCAAGCCACCCAACAAAGAGCCACGTAGTGGTGGCTAAGAGTGGTGATCAGGTCAAGACCATCAGGTTTGGACAACAAGGGGTCTCAGGCAGTCCTGATGGCTCCAAAAGAAACGAAGCGTTTAAGGCACGACATGCCTCTAACATCTCTAAGGGTAAGATGAGTGCCGCATATTGGGCAGATAAGGTGAAGTGGTAATATGAAACAAACTAAAAAACAGTCAGCCAAGATTGGCAAAGTGATGCATGAATTTAAGACAGGCACACTACATTCAGGCAAGGGTGGTAAGGTTGTAACATCACCAAAACAGGCAATTGCCATCAGTATGTCAGAAGCTGGGATGAAAAAAAGTAAGAAAAAGACTTGACAAAACAAGCAATAGCTGTTATAATAGTACATATATGTACATAACAAGTTATAATATTATTATGTATAATACATATAAGGAACTTAGATGACATACTTAGAAGCTGTCAACAGTGTACTTAGAAGACTAAGGGAAAGAGAAGTAAACTCTGTCTCTGAAACTTCTTACAGTAGACTGATTGGTGATTTTGTTAACGATGCTAGAGCAGAAGTAGAGAATGCTTGGAACTGGAGCAGTCTCCGTACAACCTTGTCTCTCACTACAACTGCTGATGTTTTCAACTATGAGTTGAATGGCAGCAAGAATAATTTTAATGTTATTGATGTTATCAACGATACCTCTAACATGTTTATGGAATACAAGAGTGGACAGGCTTTTGATAAACTGTTCTTGACACAAGACCCAGTAGCTAAGGGTGCTCCTAGTGACTACAACTGGAACGGTGTAAGTGCTGATGGTGACACACAGGTTGACATCTATCCAATCCCTGATGGTGTGTATAACATTCGTTTCAATGTGTTGTTAAGAAACACAGAGCTTACAGCTAATGCTGATGTTATTAACGTCCCTCATCGTCCTGTTGTTCTCTTGGCTTTTGCTAAGGCAATTGAAGAACGTGGTGAAGATGGTGGTAACACTAGTCAATATGCATATGGTACAGGCATGAGAGCCTTGGCTGATGAGATTGCTTATGATGCTGCTCGTAGACCTGAAGACACTATTTGGTATCCAGTATGAAGAAACTAGATTCAGCAACAATTAAAGCTCCCGGCTGGTTTGGGCTTAACACCCAAGACAGCGGTGCTCTGCTGGATGAAGGGTTTGCTCTTGTTGCTAACAACTGTGTTATTGATAAGTATGGACGTTTAGGCGCTCGTAAGGGTTGGGCTATGCGTACTACTGGCGGCAGCACACCACTTGCTGGCAATCCAATCAAGAGCATCTTTGAATATGTTAATGCTGATGGGACTATTGACTACATCAGTGGTGGTAATAACAAACTGTTTAGAGCTGGTGTAGCTGGTGCATTGACAGACATTACTCCTGCTTCTTATACCATCACAAAGAATAACTGGCAGATGGCTTCTCTGTATGACCATTGCCTCATTGTACAAAAGAGCCATGAGCCTATTGTCTTCACAAGAGAGACAGGAACACTGAGTGTTGATAAGTTGGTTAGCCATGTTGGACATGGTGGTGCTTCTTTTAGTAGTCCAGTGTTTGGTACAGGTACAGACAATGGCCCTAATTGTGTGCTGGCTGCTTATGGACGTTTCTGGGTTGCAGGTACAAACAATAATAGAGTGACTCTTTATTGGTCTACTGACATTGGTGATGCACATTTTCCTACATTTAATACTGGCTCGGGTAGAAGCTCTGGAAGTGTAAACATGTCTGCTAAGCTGCCTAATAACGTAGATGAGATTACAGGCATTGCTGCTCATAACGGTTACATCTTAGTATTCTTTAAGCAGAACATTGTCATGCTTCGTGGTAATGATGATAACTTCTCTGATCCTTCCACCATGTATGTGCAAGATGTCTTGCCCGGTGTAGGCTGCATTGCTAGAGACTCCATTCAAAAGACAGGCAATGACATCTTGTTCTTGTCAGCTTCTGGTGTAAGAAGTTTAGGCCGTACTATTCAAGAGAAGAGTATGCCTATGCGTGATTTAACAAAGAACGTCAGAGATGATGTCTTTGCTTATATTGAATCTACAGATATGGATGATGTACGTAGCTGCTACTCAGAGAAGTATGCTTGCTATTTGCTTAGTCTTTATTCTATTGCTTCTCCTGTTGTCTATTCTATAGATACAAGACAACCTTTGCAAGACGGTGCAGCACGTATCACAAACTGGCTAGGCTATAAAGCTTATGCATTGTGTTCATGTAGAAGTGGAACATTATACATTGGTAAGGAAAATGGTATTGGTGAATATGCTGGCTATCAAGACAACGGTAGTAAATATCTATTCTCTTATTACACTAACAACTTTGACTTTGGTGCTCCTAACACTAATAAGATAGCCAAGAAGATTAACATTATTCTTATTGGTGGTGGTGGTCAACGATTGGTTGCTAAGCTTGCTTTTGATTATGCTGATAGCTATTCTTCCTATCCAATTGGAATTACTAGCAAGACATACGCAGAGTATAACATTGCTGAATATAACATTGCTGAATACAGTTCTGGTGTATTTATTGACGATGCCTCTGTTCCTGTTGGGGGTCAAGGCAAAGTGATGCAAATTGGATTTGAAGCAGAAGTTAATGGTGCTCCATTGAGCGTTCAGAAGATGGCTGTTTTTGTTAAACAAGGTAAGGACTTTTAAAGATGACTAACTATACTAAGCTAACAGCTTTTGATACAAAGGATGCATTGTCAACAGGCGACCCTTTGAAGCGTGTTAAAGGCACAGAACTGGATGATGAGTTTGATGCCATCTCCACTGCTATTGCAACAAAGGCTGACACTGCAAGTCCTACATTATCAGGTACAACAACAGTTACTGATTTAGTTGTAGGTGATGATATTTCTGTTGCTGGTTCTTCTACGTTGCAAGATGTAACAGGAACTACAGCTGCCTTCTCTGGTGCTGCCTCTGTAGGTGGTGTACTATCCATTGGTTCTAACATCTCGTATGAAGGTACAGCCAATGATTTTGAAACAACATTAGTAATTACTGACCCAACAGCAGATCGTACCATTACTTTCCCTGATAAGACAGGCACTATAGCTCTTACTTCTGATATTGATACTGCAACTATCACATCTGCTTCAGGTACTTACTCAGCTTCAGGGTCAACAACTATCACCGTTTCCATGTCTTCACATGGACGCTTAGTTGGTGATTTAGTTTATTTGAATTTTACTTCCGGTACGGCTGTTGATGGTGAGTTTACTATTGCATCAGTTATCAATACGAATACTTATACAGTAACGCATGGAACTTCTATAACAACATCTGGTAGCGTAACACAATATTACAGCACTCTTGGTCAAATTCGTTTAGCTTCTCCAGCTGAAATACTGGTAGGTTCTAATGACACTAAGGCAATAACTCCTTATACATATCAGACATCTAAGTTTGGTAATGTTACAGCTGTAGCTACTACATCAGGAACAGCTGTTGACTTTACAGACATCCCTTCTTGGGCTAGGCGTATTACTGTTGTATTTAGTGGTGTTAGTACAACCAGTACCTCACCGTTCATTGTTCAAATCGGTTCTTCAGGAACTGTAGAGACATCTTCATACGTAGGAACTTGTCACTACCTTGGTGGTACTGATGTAGCCAATACAGGCATGTCTACAGGCTTTTTATTGACGTATGCAACAAGCAGTACAGACCCTGCTGACTTCCATTCAGGTGCTGTTGTTCTTACTAACATCTCGTCAAATATTTGGGTTGTTACAGGTAATTTAAGTAGTAATGGTCAACGACAATTTTTATTCTCAGGTACAAAGACACTTTCAGGAGAACTTAACATTGTTCGTTTTACTACAGTGTCTGGTTCAAACACATTTGATGCTGGTTTAGTCAACATCTTGTATGAATAATATAACACACCATTTCTCTGATGGCCTCTATGCCAAGGAGATGAACTTCCCAGCAGGCGCTGCTGTGGTTAAACATGTACATGATTTTAGCCACTTGTCTATTCTTGCTAAAGGAAAAGTAGAAGTGCTATTAGAAGGCGGAGATGTAAGAACATTTACAGCGCCAGCTTGTATTGAAATTAAAGCTAACATCTATCACGGTGTAACAGCATTGACAGATTGTACATGGTTTTGTATCCATGCAACAGACGAAAAAGACCCATCTAAAGTAGATGAAGTATTGATTAAAGGAGAAGTATAATGCCTATTGCAGCAGCAGCAATTATAGGAGGAAGCACCCTCGTAAGTGGAATGATGGGGGCAAATGCTGCTAGTAAGGCAGCAGATGCTCAGTTGAAATCAGCTAGGATGGCAGCAGATGCAGCTAAGTTTAGACCCTACAGTATTACATCAGGATATGGTAGAAGCTTCTTTGATGAGAAGAATCAAACAGCTGGATATGAACTAGACCCAAGGCTTGCAGCATTTAGAGATCAACTCTATGGTCAAGCATCTAGTACGTTTGAACAGCTTGGCAGTACAAACCCAGAGGCTGAAGCAGCTAAGTATGTTGAACAACAGATGGGCTTGCTACAGCCTACAAGAGCTGCTGAAGACTTGGCTTTGCGTCAACGACAGCTTGGTTCAGGCCGTATTGGTTTAGGTGTTTCTGGTGGCTATGTTGGCGGTGGAGAAGGTCTAATTAACCCAGACTCTTATCAAACACAACTGGCTAGAGAGATAGCTAATGCAAACATTGCTGCCCAAGGTACGCAATATGGTCAGAACATGTATGACAAACTCCTCTCAAGAGGAACAGGCCTATTCCAAACAGGAGCAGGCATTGAACAACTTGGCATGAGTGCATTGACAGCAGGTGCTGACATTGGTAAAGCAGGTGTTGCAGCTGGAGGAAACCAAGCTCAAGCTCTCTTAGCTGGTGGCATGGGTGCAGCTAATGCTAACTTGGCTGGTGGCTTAAGTACGGCTAATCTGATTGGTAGTGCAGGAACAGCTGCTGCTGGTTTGTTTGGTAAACCTAAACCTCCTCCTGCTGCTTCTCCTTATTATACAGACGTTTATACGGCTAATAGAGCTGGAGCACTTAATGCTGGTTATGCTGGCTTAGACATGTAAGGAACAATTATGGCAAGCGATGTAATGACACTATTCAATATGCCCTCTCAACAAGAGCTGGGTCAACGCTATCTTGAGAGCAGAATGATTAGCCCTGCACAGATGGGTAATCAAGGCCTCTTGCAGCAGGTTGTTTCTTTAGGCGGTAATGCTGGTGCTGGCTTAGGCTATGCAGCTGGTCGCCTCCTTGGTGGTGCTACACCAGAGCAGGTGAGAGCTAAAGGCATTGAGGAATCAATGATGAAGGTACAAGGCATGGGCTTTAATAGCGATGCTGAAATGTATTCAGCCTTGTCTAAAGAGCTGGCTGCTCGTGGCTTAACACAAGATGCTTTCATGGCTAACAAAGAAGCAAGAGCAGCTATGCGTGAAGAGCAAGTAATGAAGAAGGGTGGTATTGATCTTGAGACAGCCACTTTCAACTTAGAGAAATCTAAGGAAGAAGCTAAGTTGCTTGAAGTACAAATTGCTGAAGCAGAAGCATTAGGGCCAGCAGGTGCTGAAAGGGCTAAAGGATTGAAACGTCAGCTGGAAGCTAAGGAAAGAGCCTCTGCTTTGGTTGAAGCACAGATTAAAGCACAAGAAGCTACAGCTAAAGCTCAGTTAATGAATGCTGGCGCTAATGCTGAAAGAGTTGCTAGTGATAAGATTTCTGGTAACTTAGAAGTAACCTATCCTAACTTGCCGGGCAGTCCTCCTATTAGAGCACGTATTGGTGCTCCTCTTGCTAACGGAAAGATTGTAGGTCAAGGAACTGGCAAGCAATATACGCAAGAAGAGTGGGCTAATGGTGGCATGATTACAGAAGAGAATGCAGTTAAAGCACGTTTAGGCATTGGTCAAACTACTACTCCTGATACAACTAAGCCAGCAGCAAAAGCTAGATCAGGCCCTTTACCAACAGCTAGAGATTTCTATTATACAGAAGGACAGTAATGGCATATCCTCTTAGTCCAGAAGAAGAGGTAATGAGTTCAGTGGGGGCTACTTCGGTAGCTCCTTCTTCTCGCTTTGACCTCACAGGTGCATTACAAGCTGGTGTTCCTTTGTCTGAGATTGCCGACTTTCTTGCAGAAACTAAACGATATAACGTACAAGCTGCAAGACAAGCTGGAGTAACAGATGAACAAATTGTATCAGAACTAACAGGCAACACTGGCTTCTCTGCTGGTGTTAAACGCTTTGTTGAGAGTGCTGGTAGTAGCATCAAGGGCTTGGCTCAAATGGCTGGCGTTGCTGACACAGAACGTCTACGTGCTGAGAGACAAGCAGCAGAGATTGCTTCTGCTAACAACCCATACATTGGGGGTGCGGCTGAGATTGCTGGTGCTATTGCTGATCCTATTAACCTGCCTGCTGTGGCTCTTGCTCCATTACGTGGGGCTACACTCGTTGGCACTATGGCTAGACAAGGTGCTGCACAAGGCGCTCTTGGTGGCTATCTAGAGCCTGTTCTTAAAGAAGGTGCTGACACTGGTGCTCTGTCTTTAGACCGCCTTAAAGGAGCCGGTGTAGGCACTGTTGCTGGCTTTGCTCTGGGTGGTGTACTCGGTAAGGGTGCTGAGTCTCTTGTTAATTATTTAACCAAGAAGGCTGAAGTTCCTCTGGTGGATATTCCTCAAGGCAAGCAGGCTACAGATGCAGCCTTGTCAGATGTTGCTAAAGCAATTGATGAGCCAGTAACTAATGAGCGTGTGTTCAGAGATGCACAGTATGATTATACACCTCTGTCTGTCTTAGAGAAGACACTGATTGACCAGCGTGTTGCCTCCCTTGAGAGAGACATTGCAAAGCTGTCAGAAGAAAGAACAAGGGTTGACACCACAGAGACAGCAGAGAAACAAGTTGCTTCTTTGTTGCAAGGAGAAACTAAGGCTCCAGTACAGACAGCTGATAACTTGCCATCAAAGATGACAGGCTTGGTGTCCCCTACTAAAGTACAACAAACAAAACAAACACCAGCTTTGTTCCAAGGGAAGCAGACAGTTGACGTTAAGGAAGCTCCACAGGTTGCTTCTCTGTTCAAGGGTTATTCATTAGACACTGACCTCAAGGCTAAGCAAGCAGAGATTGATATGCTCAAAGCTAAGCTTGCTCAAGACCAAGAGATTAAGCTGAGACAAGTTACTGGCAAGTTACCTGAGCCTCTCACACAAGTGGAGACAAGAACAGCTCCTCGCTTTACTGAGCAGCCAGTGATAACCAGAGAAGGACAAGTTCCTCCTGCTGCATTAGCTCCTCCTCCTAGAGCTGATGTTGTTTCTACGCAACAGGTTACTCCTGAAGTGCAGGCTGCATTAGAGCGTAATGGCTTTAGAACAATGGAAGAAGCTAACGCTGCTCTGGGTAAGAGTCCATTAGACAGATCAGGCATGGCTGGTTCTGTAGGCTCTATGCGTACTGACCCCTACCTAAAGCTGGCTGGTGATGTTCCATTTGAAACAAACCCAGAGAAGGTGTTCAATCCTGCCTATCGTGGTCGCATTGATGCAGACCCTGTGTCTGTAGATGCAGCCATCAATGACATGCACATGAAGGCTGTTGCTGCTACAGGCAGGACAGGTAGAGAGCTACGTGGAAGAGGCAGAATGGGTGGTAGCCTAGAAGCTACAGCTACATTAGGTGAGAAGCAAGCAGCACGTATGACAGCAGAAGAAGGTGGGGTTCTTGATTGGGCATTACAGAATGCTGATAAGAGCTGGAACAGAGAAGAGATTGCAGCGTTCATGCCTCAATACAAAGAAGCTCAGGCTTTCCTCGGTGCTCAGATTGATGAGTATAACAGACTGAGAAGCCTTGGTCAACTTACCAAAGAAGCAGAGCAGACCATTATGCATCGTTCACAAGTTCCTCTTGGTGTTATGTCTATTTTCCAAGGACAAAGAACTAGAGCATCTGATCAACTGAATGCTTTTAAATTAGCGTATAATAGAATAAGCGAAGGGAAAGAAGTAAAAGGTTTTGCTACTCCCGGTCGTACTTGTTTATAAGGATATACATGGCATACTCAGAAGCATGTGCTGTCTGGTTCAGAGAACTAGCAGACAAGAAACTACTCATTGATAAGTTTGAAGACCTCACACCACAACAAAAGGCCAACCTGTTAGCTGAGCTACAAACCAAGATGGCAAAGGAACCACACATTGCTGGTCGTATTGCCTCTGAATATGTAGTGAACAGTTATGTATCAGGCCCCGGCACTATTGCTGTTAACGCTTTGTCTGCTGGCACACAGATGTTCTTGCAGCCGTTGCTTAGAGAGATCGAAGCAGCACTGCCTAGAAGCCTCAGCAAGAGCGATAAAACCACTGGTGAAGGGGTAGCTATGCTCAGAGGTATTATGCAGGGCTTTAGCGAGGCTATGGCCTTTGCTAAGCAAGGCTTTGTCTCTGGTCGCCCTCTTGATATTAACATGTCTGCTCAGGCTATGGGTATGACAGACGCTAAGTTCCAGAAGTTTATCAATGAGAACTTCATCTCAGCAGAAAGAGCAGAGATGTTGAAGGGTGACTTGTATGATGTGAATAACAAAGCATTGGGTGGCACACTCGGTGAAGTTGTTAGAACTCCTACACGTGTTGGTATCTTCATTGACGAGTTTAACAAGGCTGTCTTTAGACGCATGGAGTTTAATGCCATTGCTTATAGAGAAGCTGCACGTATGGCTAAGCAGACAGGCGGTGATGCAGGTGAGATTTATGCAAAGCTTACCAAAGACAGGCTCACTGTGGATAACTGGCAACAACAGCTGACAGATAAGCTTGGTGGTAACAACCTATGGAACGTGCAGAACTTTGCTAAAGAAGCTGTATTCCAAGAGAAGCTTACAGGTATAGCACAGGCTGCTGCTCAGTTCAGGTCTAAGCACCCATTGACTGCACTCATTACACCGTTTATTAAAACCCCATACAACATCATCAAAGAAGGTGTGTCTTACATTCCCGGTATTGGCTTGGCAGGTAAGAAAGAGATTGGTAATACAGGTAAGTTTGACTTCGCTATGAACATGCCTGAACAACGTGGCAAGCTCATTGCTAAGCAGGCACTAGGTATGGGTGCTGCCATTGCATTGGATGCTGCTGTTAATCAAGGACTGATTACAGGCTCTGACCCAAAGGATGGCAGACCTAAGTTCTCTATGAAGGTGGGTGATCAGTGGGTGAGCTATCAACGTATTGAACCATTAGCGACAGTGTTTGGTATGGCTGTTGATGCTTCATCTATTCTCAAGGAATATCAAGAGAATAAGAACCCAGATAAGAATGCACAAGACTTCTTGTTGGCATATGCTGCTGCTGTTAAGAACAACATTCTTGAGAAGAGTTTTATGGAAGGCTTGAGCAAGGCCTTGTTTGCTATGTATGACCCAGAGAGACACGGTGGTGGCTTCTTTGCTCAGTATGCTAACGCTCTTGTACCAGCCATTGCAGCCACTACAGCCAAGGTGTTAGACCCAACAGAGCGTGAAGCTATGACGTTTGTTGAGAAGGCACAGAGCCGTATCCCCGGTATGCGTGAAGAGCTTCCAGTTAAATATACCAAGACAGGTGAGCCAGAGCAGGCCAGCTTGTCTAATGCTTTGCTTGGTATTAAGGTGACTACACCCACTGCCATTGAGAAGAAGCTTGAAGAGATTGGTGTAGAGATTAACGGTGCTAATAAGAAGATTGGTGGTGTTGAGTTAGACAGTACACAATATTCTAGATATAAACAAATCTCTGGTGGTGTATTGGCTAACAGCTTGAGCCAAGCATTTAGTAATCCACAGTTTGAGAAGCTTGATAAGTATCAGAAAGAAGTGGCAGTACAGAAGATTGTCAGTATGTCACGCAGTGCAGCCACTAAGCAGCTCACTATGGAACTATACAAAGACAACCCAGACTTTGCAAGGCAATGGTATAACGCCTACCTTGAGAAGTATGGAGCACAAGAAGCCGTAGGGTATAGACAATAAAAAAGGGGACTTTAATAGTCCCCTTTCTTTTTAGTCTAACTCAAAGAAGTCACCAATGTATATTGATAAGAATGGTAGCTTAATGATGATGCCCATAAAGCCAACCACTTCTTCTTTATCACTATCACCAAACTCAACAATGTGACAGATGTCTTCGTTGTATTCAATGTCAAGGCCAATGCCTAAGCGTGGATTAAATGTTATCATGAATTGCCTCCATATGTGGAACAGTACGAACATTAGGAAACTTCTTCATAAACTCTTCTCTCGTAATGTCAGTACCAATTTTTATTTCTGTAAACGGAATGTTTTCTGATGTAAGCCTTGCTTTAAGAGTTACACATGCAGGACATTTGTCCTTAGTATACACAATCATTTCTGCCCTTCCTCCAAAATAAAGCTTAGTGTACAGCTTTTCAAATTGTTTAAAGAATCTCTTTAGTTTTCTTCTTTGCCATTCACTTAATGAAAGATTAAGACAATCTAACCTTAAGTAAATGACAGAGATTCTTTTTACTTTATTAAATCTCACAACCTGCTGCTGTACAAGCCAAGGTCTGTACACCTTCAACATTATCATCCACTTCAATCAGGCTATTCCAATTGATACTAGATGGTGTTGTAGCTAACAAAGCCTCATACTGTTCTTTAGTACAGTCTTCATAGGGAGCCTGACGATAACTGCCACCATCATAAGGCAAGAAGGATACACCAGACATCTCATCGAAGTGTTTCCACACCCATGCACCAACTTCAGGCCACTCATGCTCATTCACTGAGATGGTAACAGAAGGCTTATGCTCACACCAGTGACGCTGATAGGCAAGCCACAGCTTCAAGTGTTGCATAGCTGTCAGGTCTTTACGAAGCATAGCACCTTTAGGAGCCTTCTTAGGAAAGGTGAATACAACGGTTTGTTCTGGCTTCATAACACATGGCTCAGCTGTTACACCTGCATCAATCAGGTGCTGTGTCAGTGGGTCTTTTTTGTCTCCACGTACTCGGCGAAAGTAGTATTCAGCATGACGAGCATGGATGCCACTAGCGCTATCTGTAAGTTGAGAAACTGTACCGCTAGGTTTAACACAAGTAATGGCAGCACTAGCAGGTATACCAAGATGCTCAGCCATAATCCCATTAGTCGCCACGCATACAGCTTTAAGTTCATTTAGGATGCTCTCTAGTTTAGGACTATCAGGGTTGTTCAACAAAGCATTGTCAAGAATACCAGTCATTGATACACCCAGCAAACGCTCTTCCTCAGTGTTCTTCTGCCACACCTTACGTAGATATGGGAAGTGAGTCAATGTGCTCTGGAATGTACCTAAGATGGTCGCTAAACGTGCCTTACGTTTCAGACTATCCACTGTGTCATCAGCACGTACAATGATTTCGGAAAGATTACAGAACTGATATGGTCGAAGAATGATTTCAGAACAGGGATTAGTCCCGAAATCAAAGTCACTATTGCGTCTTCCATTTTGTTTCACCACCTTCTTAGCTGCTTCACGATTGAAGATACCACGCTCACCACTCTTGCTCTCATACAAAGAGTTCCACTCCTGCATGAAGATGCCAACATCAGGACGCTCTGTATAGCAGGCACTGTTGTTAGCCAAGGCACGTTGACCATTCTTCTCCCACCATGCACCACTCTTAGCATGACGCATACGATCATCTGATAGGTTTGATAGGCTAATCATAGCACTACGGCGTACACCACCTACGACTACCACCTCACCAATCTTACACATGATGTCGTGACACTCAAGGCTGTTCAGCTTACGTCCCTTAGCACCCTTGAAGATGTTAGATACAAACTGGAACAACTCAACCAATGGCTCAGGGCCAGAGGCACGACCACCAAAGGTCTTCAATCGAGCACCCTTGGGACGCACCTTAGACACATCCCATTTAGGAATCTCACCTGCATAGAGCAAGGCAATGATCTGTCGTAAGCTCTTAGCCCAGCCTTCTTTGCTGTCTGACACTACAACAGTGGTGTTGCTTTCATACAACTCTTCTGGAATGTCGGGCAGCTTTTGTATGCTCTGACGCTCAACAGAGAAACCAACGCCAGTGCCACACAGAAGAATATACATAGCCTCGTCAAAGGCTTTAACATCATCAATAGGCAAATAACTGCAATTGTAACCAGCTGTGTTATCACGTTCCAAAGCCTTCCCTGCTGTCATCAAACTACGCATAGAGGGCATCACCTCCATGTTTACCACAGCACTCTCCAGTTCATTACGCATTGCGTCACTGAGTGTGTAGTCTTGGTTCTTCTTTAGCTGCGCTGTCATGAAGTCGAAGTAACGTGCCACTGTTTCTTCCCAATCTTCTCGGCGTTGTTCACTATCCATGTAACGAGCATACCGACTCTTGGCAATGTATTCCTCGTAACTACCCATATATGTTGTCATTGTTTTCCTTTGTTGTTGTTTAATATAATTAAGATTGTATTGATAGCTTCTATCAACATGAGCTGTTCATGCAGAGGTATTTTATTTAATGGGAGTACAGGCTCAGGCCACTTAGCCCTAACAGCATCCCAGAACTTTGTTACATCATCTGTCATTCCAGTTCCTTTTCTATTTTATCTGCTCTATCTTCTAATACATCCATAAACCTGTTGACCAGCTCTTCGCTGTCAATGTCTAACAGTTCTAATATTGTAACACAATCTTCACGTTTTAGCAAGTCTGCAA
>Ga0247723_1000859_pt1 | contig 19095 bp, 30 predicted proteins | sample MSEWelMarce5H_FC_FD_189079 | JGI IMG/M metagenome (GOLD analysis project Ga0247723, IMG submission 189079) | Subsurface sediment microbial communities from gas well in West Virginia, United States - MSEEL Well Study Marcellus 5H_FC | ecosystem: Environmental > Terrestrial > Deep subsurface >... | reverse complement strand
TTAATATCAACAGAACCTGTTACTACTAATGCTCTACTTGCATTTGCATTTGTTCCATCTACTGTTAATGCTGCTTTTGAAGAACCACCTACTGATTGAGAAACAAACATACCTTGATCGATATATACACTTCTATTAAATGTAGTATCTGCTCTCATATCTAATACCATTGAAGTACCTAAGTAATCCAATCCTCTTTTATTTGCTGCCGGATCACTTGCACTACCTGTATTACTTCCACTCACCATTGAGAAGTAAGTTCCACCACCACCAGGTATAGATACATTACTACCGTTTACTTGTAATCCCCATTGGAATTCAGAACCGCTGTATGCGTTAGCCTGATTTGCAGTTAAGTTAACGTTGAATGCGTATGGTTGTCCTTGATACTGATAAACCTTTAAGTTATCTTTACCATATGATGTATTAAATACTCCTGCTACACTACCTGTTGATTGTTGATTATATTGTATTGCAGTTGTTCCTGAATCAGTTACTAATATTTTAGATGCTGTTATATTTCCACTACCATCTATATTAAGAACGGAACTTGTTACTGTAAGAGAACCTGATAAGTTTAATGTTCCTTCTATAAATGTGTTACTACCACTATCAATTAACAAACCTGTCTTTCTTGTTGTTGAGTTTCCTGTTCCTACTGCAAATACTATATTAGATGTTTTATTTCTAATACCATCATTTGCATTATATCTACCAAAAAATACAGAACCTAATGAATTAAAATCAGTTCCAAGAGAACTAGCACTTACAATTAATTGATTACCACCTATTATAGTTCTATTGGAACTATGATATGCATTAGTTCCAATAACTGTTGTATTTGTAGGGTCTACAAAAAGAGTATTTGCACCACCTAATATTGTATTTGCGTTAACGAAAACTGCGTTGTTAGTTCCTGTTGGTTGAGTTCCTTGTATAGTAATTGTATTAGCTGCTCCACCAATATTATTTCCAGATATTGTTACACTACCAACACCCGCACTACTACTAAAGAAATTATTATTTAATGTAAATCCACCATCATTTATATTATTATTAGTCATTACAACTGATGAAGAGTTTACATTTAATGATAACGCTCCATTTAAGATATTATTAGTAAAATTTAATGATGATGATAAATTTGCTTTATTTGCAATTAATGTTAAAGTTCCTGGAATTTCATTACCTGTCATTGTTAATCCACTTTGTATACCTCTTGCGTGGTTGGAATCACTACTTCCAATACTTACAGTTCCTAAAATACTATTAGCACTTATTGTCCATGCAGAGGAACTTGTAGGCCCTCTCATAATTATAGTTGTACTATTACCACCAAAGTAGTTATTGTTCATAGTAGGACTGATTGTCATACTACTACTAATTTGTGGAACATTACTTCCGTTCAATATTACATTACCACTACCACCTATGTATCTATTGAATCCTGCAGTTGCAGCTGCTGCATTAGTTAATATATTACTACTACCTGAAACTATTGTAGTTGCAGTATTATTATTAGTTTTGAATATTATATTTCCAACACCTGCTGAACTTGCACTAATATGAGTTAATGAAGATGAAGTAAATCCTTTTGCAAATAAAACTAAAGAGCCACTATGGTCATCTAAAGTTATTTCATTTAATCTATCTACATCACTTAAGGTTTGTTGTCCTGTAAATGTATTTGAACCTGTTGTTGCAAAACTACTTGTGTTTATACTTCCACCACCCGTAATTGTTACTGATGCTGTTCCTGCACTTACTGATGCACTTACACCAGCACCTATAAAATTAAATGATGTTGCGTTTCCTAATATAGTTCCTTCATCTTGTACTGATACATTTCCACCTGCTGAATTAATTCTTGTATCAAAAGATGCAGAATCATTTTTATATTGAGAGCCAGAGAACGTTTGTAATAAACCTATTGAAGAACTATTAGTTCCTATGTTTACACTTTGAGTTGTATCAGTAAAATATAAAGATGCTGATAAATTAGTTAAACTACTTGTTGTTGCAAAAGTTGTATTCTTAAAATCTTGTGATGCTGTATATGCGTTAAAAGATGCAGTTGTTACTAAACTTCCTGTATCTATACTACTACCTGTTATTGCTAATATTCTACTACTAAAAGATGCACTATCTGCTTTATACTGAGAACCACTAAATGTTTGTAATAAACCTACTGATGTACTAATACTTGCAGTGAATGTATTCGTTGATTGTGTATATGCGTTAAAAGATGCAGTTGTTACTAATGAACTTGTATCAACACTTCCACCACTTCCTGTTAAGTTAGTTGCGTATATATTACCACTAACATATAAATTCTTATTAGTTGAAACTGATACCCCTAATCCATTTCCTAAACCATCTTCTAATTCAATTGGTGTAGAACTTGCTGTATTATTACTCCCTAAATGAATTAGAGAAATATAACTTTGCGATATGAATAAATTACTTAAACTTCCCATTATTGTATATTTTTATATTTTTTATTTTTAATCTCCACTCCACGTTCTAAATGATACTGATGAGCCCGAACTCCAATTCTCTGGTGTTGTACTCCATATCTTTGGGTTAATCCATAATTCACAAAGTGAACAACTATCATAACTTTGGAATGGTATTGCCAACACCGGTAAATTCACATAATCCCAATTATCAAAATCATTTACTTGCTCAACTACTGTATAACATGTAAGTGGAGAACCTGTATTACCAAAATACCCACCTATATTATTTACAGAACTTATTACACTACCCGTCACTGCAGTTCCATTCAATACTGCGTAATATTCATCACCACTTAAACACTCTCTTAATTTAAAACCACTTCCCGAAGGGTTAACTAAAAAAAAAAGACAACGATTTTTATCATTGTGAGTAGTTAGGTTGAAGGTGGCCGACCACCCTGCTAACCCATTGTTAAACCTGTCACTAAAAGGTAAACAGGTTATCTCACCATCGATATCGAATCCCTGCACACCTCTCTGAGTATATGCGGTTAAATCGTTTAGTATTCCTAATGTGTTATTGTGAATATCAATTGTATCATCTACTCCCTTAAAGTAATCTATACTTTGTTGATTAAGAGAACCTGATGATTCGTTATTTTTATTTTTAACTTTATCTGCAACTAATAATTGTACAGTATAGTTAGTTGTATTTGTTCCAAATGAAGTATCAGTTATCTGTAAGTTTGCAATAGGATAAGCTGGAAATTCTTTTGTATCAAAATCTGCAATATCACCATAAGTAGCTACACCAACGCCAGGATGATTCTTCATTATTGTTTTAAAATAATTTAGAATATTGTAGTAGAGTGTGTAATTTACCCCTACATTATGTACGATTTGTTGACTCATATAGATTATAATTGAATCCCACCAAAGTATTGATTCGTTTGGTCAGGATAGATTTGTGTTTGGTTACCAACTGATTCTAAGTATTGAGGTATATTTTGAGAATATGCAATTAAGTAATTCTGTAATCTCAATGCGTAGTAATCTGCGTTATTTAATGCTTTTGCTAATAAGTAATCTATTTCACTTTTAGATGGAGCTGTTCCTTGTTCACTTTGTTGTTTAACACTACCATTTGATTTAAATTGAATTGAACTAAATGGAATATATTCTACACAACCATACCATATCAATGCGTTCTTAATGTAATCATCTAAAAGCTCCTGATAATAAGAAGATAAACTACTAACAGTTCCTGCAGTGATTTGTGCCTGTAAATAATCAAATAGAACTGTTCCTAAAAGATTCTTTAAGTATTTATCTTGCGCTGTTCTAATAAATGGTAATAAAGCATCTGCATCAATTGCTCCTTGCAATGGTGAGTTCTTTATGATATCATTTCTACTTATGAATAATGCGTATGCCATAATTATTTTTTTAATATTTCGTATTCTTTTTCGAAGAATGTTGGTTTAACAAATTTCTGAGGTTCTTCTACTTTTACATCCCCACTATCCTCTATCGTTTCATCTGAACTTTCATCTGTTGTTGCTGGATTTTCCATTGCTTTATTTGTTTCATCTTCAACTTGCTCTACTGTTTTATCTTGCTCTTCTGCTTGTTGAGAAAGAATTACTAATGGAGTTAATTGTTCAAAGTATAATTGTGTATCATCATACCCACCTATGTTTAACACATAATCCAAAGAATTTAGGATAAGGTTTTGAAAAGGAGCTATCGTCATTGTTTGTAAGATACTGAATGCTGTTTTCATTTCTTCACTTTGAGAACTAAAACCATTGTTCTGTGTTCTGATACCAAATAATAAAGGTGATGTTACTCTATGTGCTACTAAGATTCTATCTTGCACATATTCTGCAACATACTGATGTTTCTCATGTAAGTTTGGAATATCAATTGTATCGATTGTAGGTTTGTTTGCAGGGTCATCATTGAAAGATAACATAAATCTACCTGCGTTATCAGTACCCGTAAATTTGGCGTGTACTAGGTCCTCTATCGTTTGTCTTTCCTCAGGTGCTGGAACTCCACTATTAAAATTCAACATTACTGCCGGTAAGAAACCGTTTGTAATATTCTGATAATGTAAGTTAGAGATTTCACCTTCACTTAAACTAAATTGTAATGCCGATACCCAATCAGGTAGTGAATAGTAATATAAACCTGGCTGATAGTTCTTAATGTAAAGTATTTCAAACTTTTCATTAGATGTACCAAATGCAGGTATCTTCTTTTTATTTTTTACACTTCTCTGATCAAACCAATCTGTACAATAAAAATAATTTTGTATTTTAGGTTCTCCATATAGTTTCTCTGCTCTTAAATTCTGAATAGGAATATGAAATAATTTTACAATCTTAGTATGTTCTGCGTTCCAATATACCTGAAATGCTGAGTTACCGAATAACTTCAAATCAAATGCTACTCTCTTAGTTTCTTCTTGTGGTAATATCTTTTGAAGTGTTTCATTAAAGATTTCATTCTTAGAATAAATTCCTTTACCAAATATTAAATCTGATAATCCTTCTACACACGCTGCATTTGTTGTTGATACATTATATGCTGATGTTACTGCTGAAAAGAAATCATCACTACCATACACACCAAATGGAACATAAGGATGACGAGTTTTTGTATCTTCAATTATCACAGGTAACATATTGTTCTGTGGGTTATTTACTATGCTAAAATTTGCTGTTTGTTTCATGTTAAATTATTATATATTCATTTGTACTCTCATTTGAAATATATTGAGTATTCTGTGTTTTATAAACTGCTTTATCAACTGATTGTGATTGATATACTTGCAAAGAACCATGCCAAATTGGTTCACTACTACCTGAATTTAATACTCTTACTCTAAACTCTTGTCCTGTATATGCTCCACTTATACTTGCAGTAAATGCTAATAAGTTTTCATAAGAAGTAAATGATGAACTAACTAAACTAGCTGTTGAATTAGTTTGTGTTATCATATCTTGTAAAGACATTGTAAATTGATTAGATGAAGTATTTTCTGTTCTAATCGTATAAGAATTGGTATTATTAAGGTAATAACTCAGCATTATCTATGTTTTATCTATACATATATAACATTTAACTCTTACAAAGTTATCAAATAAAAAAAGGGTATCCGTTAGAATACCCTTTAATATTTTCTATGCTATATTACTGATTAGCTACCGTATACGATAACACCACCATTTAATACACCTGTTGGAATTGCATTTGTTGTGTTTGAACCTGAAATCCAAATTGCTGGGTATTGTTCTTGTCCGGTAAATGTTGCAGAATAACCATAAAGGTCACCCATTGCACCACCAGTCTGAATAGTTCCACCAGTTAAATCTGCACCTTCTTTGTATCCAACCAAAAACGCATCTCCGTTTTGTGTCCAAACTATGATTTGAGGTCTACCCCATGCCATAAGTTTCAACTGCGTTGTCATCGCATTTGTTAACTGCTTTAAATTCAATGTTAACTCTTGTGAGAAAAACGTAGTTCCGTTTTCACGTGATGTATTAACTGTTTCAGTATAGTTGCTCGTTCCCTTAAGTTCATAGTAGTAAACTGATGAACTTGCTGGTAAAGAAGTAATGTAAGGTAAAGCACCTGTACTTCCATCTAAAGAACCAGAAACGGTGAAACCGCCTGATGCATAGTTGATGAAGTAAACACCTGCCAAACCACCTACTGACTCTTTACAAGGTTCGTTTCTTCCTAATGTTAATGAACATGCCATAATGATAAGTTTTTTGTTTTATTAAAAGGGTGAGTTTCTGTTCTACGATACTCCCCACCCCTTAATTAGTTGGTTAATTAGTTCTTGTGGTAAGCGATATCACTTGCGATACCGATTTGAGTACCAGCTGTGTATCTCATAATTACTCTAAAGTTTTGAGAACCGTCTAAATCTGCCATATCTAATACTTTTACAGTATTGTAATCAGATAATAAACCAGTACCAAAGAATAAGTTTGATTTTTGAGCTGCTACCATTGCAGATGAAGGTAAACCAGGACAGAACGCGATTTCAATACCATTAAAGTTAAGTGGTTTTTCACCTACGTTTAATTGGTTCATGTATCCGTTTGCACCTTGTGCACCACCAGCTAATGCTTGTTGGTAAGCTTTGATTACGTTTGTTGAAGCGTAAATCATTAAATCTTCTTTACCGTATACAGTTGCAGGGATTGCATCAACTAATGCTGATAAATCTGCTAATACGTTTGTAGAATCAATTGCACCACTTGCAGATGAACTGATAGCTGCTGAACCAGTGATGTTTCTGTAAAGACCACCGAACTGACCGTTTGCTGAGTTATCACCATTCCAAATAGATTGTTCAGTTGCTTGAGCTACTACACCACCAACATAAGAGATTAAATAATCTGTAAAGTTAGCAGGGATAGTATCAAATGCACTATATCCTAATTGTAATGCTTCCCAAGAATCTACGAACTCTTGCTTACATAAGCTAAGGTTAACTTGTAATTCTTTTGGAGTAATTACTGCTTCTGTTAATGCTACTGAACCAGAAGTTGTGAAGTCACAAGATGCATCATTTACGATGTTTGCAACTGCTAATTTTTGGATAACTTGCTTATACTTTACGTTAGGTAAAATAGTAATGTACTTGTTATCCAAAGTTTTTGCTGATAACAACGCTGCTGCGATGTATTGACCAGCGAACTCACCTGCATACGTTGAAGTAATGTTAGGTTGTCCTGTTGTAAAATTTTGAATTTTTTTCATTCTAAAATATTTTTTTGTTAATTAATTATTTGTATAATTTAGCTAAGAAAGAGTTCTGAGCGTTATCAGTTTTCTTACCAAATCTTTTACTGTTTTGTTCTGCTGAGAATTTATACATTTCATCGATTGGAGCACCATCTAATTTTGGTAACTCTTCTTCTTCTTTCTCATCACCTTTGATTTCGATTTCTACTTCTGCCATCTTAGAGATTTTCTTTTCCATCTCTTCGATTCTGTATCCCATATCTTCGATTTTCTTCATCATTTCTGGCATACCCATTTCTTCTGTATCAGTATCTTGTGGGATTGGAGCAACTTCTTCAGTTGTTTCATCTTCAGATACAGTTGGTTCAACTTCTGCTAACATAGATGATGGTTTCAAATCTTTAACTTGCTCACCTGCACCTTTTGTATCTTTTTTATCATTTACTGCAGTTGGGTCACCTTCTAATGGTTCAGCTTGGATTTCTTCAGCTTTTAACTCAACATTTTCTCTTTCTACAATCTTACCATCTTCTGTGATAACTTTTAAAAGAGTTTCATTTCCTTCTGTATCTTTCAACATAAGTTCATGTGTTCCGTTTGGTGCTGGAGATTTAGTTCCATCTTCTGATACTACGAATAGTTCTTCACCTACATCGAATGTTGCTGATTCTACTATTGTTCCATCAGCTAATTTTGCATATGTTAAAGCTACTTCTTCTTCTAAATTTAAAAGTTTTGCAACTTTACTTAATACTTGTTTTGCGTTCATATTAGTATGTTTTTAATTATTTAACAAATAGTGTTTTAATTGTATCGTTTTTTTATATCTACCAAATCATTATATTCTTTCACCAAAGTACGGTTTTGTTCCTTCAAATCATCAATGAAGTTATATAGAGTATCAATTTCTTCTTTCAAATCCTTGTTTTCATCTTCACACAACTCTAACATTATTTCTAATATTTGAATATCCATTACACTATCCATTTATGATTGCTGTGTATTGCCTGAATAAGTTACATATCTTACTGGTCTTACATTCAATATTGCAGATTTAGTATTTGTAATACGAGAAGGTTCACAGTTTACTGTTGCATCTCTTATAGATACCCACCATGCTCTACTATCCTCATATTGTGTAGATGTCCAACTACTAATTAAAGTAGTAGTTTCTAACATAGGCAATAAACCTGCTTTTTTATTACTACATATCGCTTCTAAATCACTTGCTGAAGGTAAACACCAATCAGTAAAACCATCACCGGTATATTCTCTTGCTGCTTTTGCTGCACTATTAAGTGTTGGTTCTGATGCAACAATTAAATTACTATTTGTAAGACCTGTAAAAAAATCATATGATGTTCCTACTACATCTACTCCGTTACTACCCCATCTCGCTGTTGTTAATATAGTTGGTCTTATAACTATAGCTTGTTGATTAGGAAAACTTCCTGTCACAAACCCAATTACACCACCCTCATAGTATTGACCTACTGATAATAGATGTGGTTGTTCAAAATATGTTACCGGTATTACTTGCATTATACTAAGTTTTTAACTATTGTTGTCCATAAAGAACTTGTATCGAATGTTACGAATGTAAAGATATCAGTTGAACCTGTTACTTGCGAACCTGTATTGTATTGTGAACTTCCACTCCAAAACTTAAATTGAGATGAATTAAAAGTTACAGAACCTGATGAATTAGCTGCTTGTGATAATTTCACTGCTACTGTTTGACCAGGTTGAATATTTGTTGCTGTAATATATGTAATTGATGCTGATGGTATATTCAATGTAAAGAAGTTTCCTCTACTCATATCGATAGATGCAGTATTACTTACTACTGATATATTACCTACTATACCACTAACACTTGCACTTGTTACAGTTTTTCCTATAACTGTTAATTCAACATCTGCTGATGAACTTAAGATTACACTACCTGTTATAGTTTGATTACCGATAAATGTAGTTGAACCACTTAGTGTTAATGAGCCAGTTATTGTTTGATTACCTATGAATACATTAGAGCCAGTTGTTGCGAATGTAGTTGATTTAAATTCTTCTACATCTAATCTACTATCAACTGATGTACTAAATGGAACATATAAACTTGCTGTTGCTTCTACTATATCTAATCTACTATCAAATGAAGAACTATCTGTTTTATATGCAGATGAACTAAATGATGCAAATGATGCACTATTAGTTGTTATCTGTGATTGAAAGCTAGAACTTTCTGTTTTATATGAAGAACTGAATGTATTAAATGATGAACTATTAGTATTAATTCTTGTATCAAAACTAGCACTATCAGTTTTATATTGTGATGAACTGAATGTATTAAGTGTACTCATTATTGATGAACTTACACCTGCTAATTCTACATCTGTTGCGTAAGTATCTGCTAATGATGAACTAAATAATTCTAAACTATCTAATCTAAAATCTACTGATGTAGAAAATTGATTAAATGGTTGACCTGTATAATTTGCTATAAATGCTGATGATGATGCAATACTTGCTGAATAAACTAACCAATTAATACTACCTAAATTAAATTTATCAGGATTAGTAATATATACAAATCCGTTTAATGTATTAACAGAACTTGCATTTGCTCCTAATCTACTATCACCGTAGTTATCTAATCCACTCATTGAAACGTGTGTACCAAATGATGCACTAAAATCTACAATTAGGGATTCCTGAATTTCTAATGAACCAACTATAATCTGATCTTGTCCAAATGTATTAACCGCATTTACACTAGCATAATTTGCTTCAATAGTATTTAATCTACCATTTGTTGATGCAGTGTATGTATTGAACGAAGATGTATTTAATTTCTGATTGATTGTTGTAGTTAAACTAGCACTCAATGATGCGGTTGATGCGTTCAAAGAAGCTGATGTAATAAAGTTTGTGTTAAGTGATTGTGTGTATGAATTTAATCCTACTAATTGTGCACTTACACTACTACTATCTGTATTATATCCCGTCTGATTAACTGTACTATCAATTATATCTGTATTAAATGCTCTTAATAAAGAAGGTGATATATATCCTGTTGTATTATTAGGGAATGATGTTTGATTTTGTACACCTAATTGTTGTTTACTTAATGTTGACATATTTTTATTTCTATTTATGGTTGTGTTGCTTCAGTATCAAAGCCTGTATCGTATCCTTCATCAAATGCTCCCTTTTGATTAAAGTTTGCTACCCCATCTATGTTTCCTATACCCTGCTCTATTAATGCACCATTACAACACTTTCTACTATATGTGTTGGTATTAATACATAAACATGCTCTTCTACTATTCTTAGGTGATGATAGACCTTGTGTAGGACCTATATAGATACCGCTATTGTTTTCTCTATTAACAGAGTATCTTAAATTACCGCTTCTACTATTACTCCAAATACCCATTGTGTTATTTTATATGTTTAACAATCAATCAATCGTTTATTATCAACCATTCTTTTTCAGAGCTTCTCTATGCATGATATTTTCTAAGTGTATCTTATCTGCTCTATAAGCTAAAAACAATAAACACTTCTCTAATGGTTCTTTAACTACTTCTTCGATTCTCGATATGTTGTTGTCTGCAAGTTCGATAATTGATGCATAACTTCTCCACTTCTTTCCAAAATTCGCTTGATGTTGGGAGGAAGATCCATCCCCTTCATATAATTCAGGATACCTTTCTGTAAGTCTCTGGACAAAAGAAAAAAAAAGTTATATGCTCCGAAATGCACATTCATTGGAACTGTTAAGAATAAATCATCATCTATAATACCATTGTAAGGTTGTATCTCATATGTATCTCTTACCTTCTTAGTAACAGGTCTATATAGTATACTCATTATCTTTGCCCAATTATTATCTATCGCTATTGTATCATACTTAGTTATATCTACATATGCTCCATAACTGATATTAGATAGATTAGGTTCAAATCCATATTCAATACCATCAATTGTAATAAACCTTTGTAGAGGGAAATCTGTTTTTTCTAAGAACTTTTGTAAAGCATCTTTTAAGATATCAAAATCTTTTTTATTTAATCCACTTATGTATTTCACATCTAATCCACATAAGTAAGTTATCAATATTGCTATCTGAGCATCTTCATCATCCCCATAATTGATTAATTCTTTTTGTATATCTAAATACTTTTTTAAATCTATATCACCGTAACTTTCAGGTAAACTGATTTGGATTTGTTTTTTCATATTATCCTTTGTATGTTTTATTTGTGAACATTAAACTCATCTGTGCTAATTGGTATGATAGGTTAATTACTTTCTTTTCTTCGTTTTCTAATTTTGCATTCATTGCAATTATTCTTGCGTTTAATTCATTGTTAGCATCTACTAACTCTGTAACTAATTCTATCAATTGTCCTATCTCTTCTGATGTAAATATCTTATCACCAATTAGTATTGTATCTGTGTTTTTCATATTAGTATTTATAATTTCCTATTGTTATTGCGTATTTTCCTTTTGATTTTGCTTTCTCACTTAACTTCATCATACAACAATATCTTGCCGCATCTATTAAGTGATCTAATCCACCTTCAGGGTTATCAGTAGTATAACCATGCTTATCAGTTGCGTATTGATATCCATACATCTCATTGATAAGATTCTGACTAGTTTTTAATATCTTTATCTTATGATTCTGCATTACACCAATACCAAATTTAATACTATCCTTTCCTTTTACTACTGGCTTAATATTAAATCCACTTCTATATATCTCTTCTATAAGACGAGGTTCTGCTGAATCACCCCATATTTCTTCACTCTTTGTTATATCTAACCCTTTTAATTTCTCTACTATATCTGATGTAACTAATCCTTTTTCATAAATTAATTCTTCTAAATATAAATCATTACCATTCTTATATACCGCAACTAATGCCGTTGGGTCACTACTAAATCCAAAATCTATTCCAAATCCTACAAACTCACCATCGTATGAATCTACTATATCAAATTGGAATATTGCTTTATCATTCAAAGCAAATTCACCCTTACCATAGATTAACCATTTCTTTTTATTTGTAAACTCTAAATCTTCAATTGCTTTAATAATTTCTTTTTCTAAGTAAGGGTTATCTTTATAGTTCGTTACAAATCTTTCACAATCCTGCATTTGTCTTAACCAATGATAGGGAGAGATGGTAGGGTTGTATGCGAGTATGATTCTATTTGTAGTTCTGATAGATAACTGAAAGTATGATTCTTCATCCACTTCACTTGCTTCATCAATAAAGAGTATATCGGATTTAATACCTCTAAGTTTATCTGCATCATCAGTAGATAAAAACTGAATAGTAGAATCGTATAACTTATAGATTCTATCAGTAACATTATAATTTTCATCTTGCCAAACATTTATTGATTTAAGGATATCTGTAAAATCCTTTATTACAGTTCTTTTAAGAGAGGGTATTGTTTTTCTTACTATCGTTACTGTTTGTTGTGATTGAAGGGCCTGAACGATAATCCATTGTAAAATAGCGTATGTTTTACCACTTCTCGTTCCACCTATGTGTTGAGTGATTCTACTTTGTGCATCTAAAAGATGTTCAAAGGTAACTGTTGTATTAATCTCTAAGTTCACTACCTGTTCTATTTACATTAACACTTATCTGCTGTATTCTTTGATTAATCTCAGCTTTCATTTCTGTTCTACTTAATTTCGGCATAACATACTCCATTAATTGTAAAGCGAGTTGTATTGCTTTCTCAGGATTATCTTTTCTAATCTTTTCTAAATCTTCAGAAATAGTATCTAATGTTTTATTAGCTGCTCTTGCTAAAGTTAGTTTCATTTGTTCAGTAGACCTATTCAATGCTCCTACCGGTCTTCCCTTACTCAATGTATGTCCTTTCTCAAACTTTGCCATATTTTTCCATTATTTTATTGGTATATACATATATAACCAACTAATCCTTTTTTGTAGTTGAATACGGATTCGAACCATAACTAATTGTACCAAAAACAATTGTGCTACCATTACACCATTCAACATTAATTATCCTTCTTTATTTTCTTTTTCTTCTAACATTCTCTTTTGGAATTCTTCAAAATCTTTTTCCATCTTCTCTAATTCTTCTTTAGTGAACATAGTTTTAAATGCTTCTGCAATATCTTTGATTTGTTCGTTCATTTTTTCGTTGTTAGTCATTGTTAAATGGGTTTTGTATATTATTCTTTAAATGTTTCTTTACTTTCTTTACTGCTAAGAATACAGTTGATTTACTTATACGGATATCTTTACTTACTTCATCTAATGTTTTATCACTAAACCAATAATGTTCATATATCATTGCACTACTCCATCCTTTTCTTTTTTTCATACCATTTAGTTCTTCTTTTACTTCATCGTATGCTTTATCTATCTTTTCATCTCTATCATAATCATATTCTGTATCTACTACATCATAATCATCCGACAATCTTTTCTTTTTATTATCTCTTTTAATACCATTAATAAATCTACTTAAGATAAACTGTCTACAATATTGTAAGTTAAATGAATCTAAATAAAATAATTTTTCGTTACACTTCTCACCTAAATACAAATATAATTCAGATACTAACTCTTCAGTTGTTTCTTGATTCTGAGATATATTAAATGCTACCGCTCCTAACCACTTATGATGCTTTCTATATAATGTATCTAATCTTTGATTACATTCTATTTGTATTGATTGTGTAACTTCGTTCATTATACTACTTCAACTCTTTTTAAGTAATCTCTCAATACTGTAACTGCTTTTAACCATAATGCTCCTGATGATTTACAACTACAAGGTTGGTTCTCTTGTGAACCTGTTATGGTTTTATATGTACCCCACACATAATTTAATAACATCTCAGGTAAGTAATCGGTAATAGATTGTATCTTAGATTTAAGTTCTAAGTATTCACTTTCTGTTAATGGATGATATTTATTCTCTTCCATATTAAACCTTTTTTAATGTTGGTAATTCTGTTTCTTTAGGTTGTTGTAATGGGAATGGACTTTCTAAGTTAAGGAACGGAGTTAAGTGTTCGATTAATGGATGATTGCCAGGAAAACTAATTCCCATAGCTGAAAGTATTACTACTAAATCATTTACATTAGTTAACTTAGTGAAATCAACCATATATCCCATATTAGGGTCAAACTGATGTTTTTGTGTTGAAGTACCATCTAAACTTGCTTTTAATTCTACCATATTGTTTTTGTTTTAATTTTCGTATTTGTTTAGTACATCTGTATCATTTATATAATCCATTAGTACTTTATCATTTAATATCTCATCCATTCTATTTTTTATAAACACCACCCACTCTTCTCTTTTCTTCATTCCTTTAAGTTCCTTTCTTAAACTCTGCCAATATGCGGTTCTATTTTTAAATGTGTATGGTGATTTCTTTTCCATTCTGTTATGTAATCTTTTAGTAGTAGGATTTTTTTGTTTCCATTCTGCATCATATTCTTTTTTACATCCAAAACATAATGCTCTTTTCGGAACCTTATTACTTAAATCACTTAACCATTCTTCTCCACATTTTACACAACATTTTGATGGTTCTTTTTTATATGCCACTTAAAATAATTTTATTTGTTTCTCTTTACAACCTACTATCTTATTTAAAAAAATCCTTCTTTCCTCACAACCACAATCCGTTTTATTAAAGAAACGAAGAGCAACATAGGATGCAATATCTTTTCCCCATCCGAATGTCACTACGTTAATTAAACCCTCTACAATGTTCCCTAATTTAATTATACACATATTCTTAATCTTTTACGTTTAAACTTTTATTAATACTTTTATAAAACTGAATTAATCTACTTTCAATTTCCATACCTTCACTTCTCGTTCCTTCAAATTGTTTTAGAACTTCAAACTTATGATTATCTATTCCGTATCTATCGAATGATTCCCACAATAAAGGTAATTTTTGTTTTGTACCTGAATTATAAAACTTCTTATGTTCTGCTAAACGGAATCTTTTCTTTCTTTGTGTAAACCCAATATATACATCGGAATTAGGAGCTGTAATTGAATAGATAGTATTTGTATTACCCGCTTTACTATAATCGTTTAAGTAAGTATTCCATTCTTTTTTATTCTTACTAAACCATCTTTGCATATAAGTTGGGTCTATCTCATCTCTGAATCTTTGATTATCCCTATTATTGCATTCTTTACAATGGTACTGATGACCATCTTTTGCTACCTTTAATTTAGAGAACTGTTCGTATGGTTTAACTATACCACACTTTGTACATTGTTTTGCCATTTTAGTTTTGTTTGTTGTATACCATAAATATACGAAAGTTTGAGCAGACAAACAAATATTTTTATATTTTTTTAAATAAAAAAACCCCTATCGGAGAATTGATAGGGGTTGAGAGAGTAATATTGTTCTCTCTATATAGTATAGGAGTAACCAGAACTAAATGGCTGTAAAGAAACTGATTACTGAGTATATAACAAATATAATTTATTTTTTCTATTATACCAAATTATCTAACTCATTTATTTCTAATTGAGTTGGTTTTAGTTTCATCTTATTTGCAATTGTATCAGTTATAGCTTTAGTTAATACTTCATTTCTATTTACATTATCAATAACATTTACATTTACATTTACATCTTCATTTTCATTTTCCATACGATTAACATATGATTCTTTTAGTAATGAGATATCTACATCATCTTTCTTTTTTCTATTATTTCTTCTACTCTCAGTATAATTTTTTCTTTTAACTGCTTCTTCATACATTCTTAAGTTATAATAGAATCCATCAGATTGTAATGGAAATTTATCTGCTACTTCTATATCTTCTTCAGTAAGATACATTTTTAAATCTTTTAATGTAAGTTTTTGTTTCTGATGTTGTAAACAAAGTAAGGTTATATATTTACCTCTCTGTTCGTTTGTCATTGTGATTGTTCCTACTAAGAAATCTTGTGTGTAGAACAATACTGCTGGGTCTTTTGCCATTGTGTTTTGTTTTTGTTTTATTTATGTTTATAATATGTGTATCATATGTTAAAGATACTACTAATATAAGTATTATCCAAATTATTTTTTGTATTTCCAAATAAATCCTTTACATTGTTTACTTCCTTTAGTTAGTTTATCTCTGTAATAATTGCATACTAATTGAATTGCTCTACCATTTTGCATATTATAATGTTCAGCAGCTTGTTTTAATCCAATCCAATCTTTTTTCCATCTACCATCTAAATAAAATTGTGAAATAGGAACACATCTTTTTTGAGCAGACTTTTCTAACTTTTTAATTGTTTTTTTACTATGTGTTTTACCAGTCCTACTTTCACTCATTTTTTCTCTTGTTTCAATAGGTAATTCTCTTCCTAATAGTTTTTTACTTATTTTAACTTTTGTTTCATCTGATATAATTTTATTTTTATTACCCTTTCTTATTTTTTCAATAGCTTCTTCTGACATAACTCTACCTTTACCTGCTTTAGATAATTTATTCCTTTCAGCAGTAGTTCTTTCTCTTAGAGCTAATCTATCAAAATGTTCTAATTGATTATCTGAAAATTTACTAAACTTCTTTTGAGCTAATTCATCTAATTGTTTTTGTATATCTGATTGTTTCATATAAATTATTTTAAGTAATCAATTTCCCAACTATCTCTATATCCTGTTGGATCATCCACCATTGTTTCTGCCATCTTTTCTGCGGTTCTAATACTTCTCTCATTCATACTATCCCAATTATTATACATCCAATCTAAAAGAATTAGTTTATCTTCTTTTTCTATATCTAAACAATCTTCGTTTAATATAGTATCTGCAATCCATCCCCACATTTCTTCACTATCTAAATCAAAATCAGCAGGTTTACATCTACTTTTAATTGCGTTTAAGTGACCTAATAAGATTGCCTTTTGTTGACCTTTCTCTCTTGCAACTTTTACATCATCATCAGTTGGTAATTTGAAATTAGATGTAAATATAAAAATCATATTATCAGTAGGAACTTCAAATCCCATTCTCATTGGTGATGAATGAGCTTCAATAGCTTCCTGCTGTAATTCAGATAAGTTATTCCATTGTGATTGTAATGATTTTTCATAAGAGTAAACTTTATTACCACTCAATACATTCTTCATTATATTAATGTTCTGAGAATTTTTTAATATTTCATCACAATCATCAACTACAATTACAATAGGTTTTTTAGATTTATTGGTATGGTTAATTACTGCTAATGAAATACCAAAACTAAACATTGATATATTACCACTAATAGTAAAGTGTTTTACCTTTGATTCAGTTAATGCTTTATTAACGGTAAATGTTTTACCTAAACCAGGTGGTGAAAATATGTAAGTGTGTGGATAAGATGCAACAATAGAAGATTTAGCAGCTTTCTCTGCTAATTTCTTTAATCTATTTCTTTTTGCTCTACCATTATCAATGGCTTGTTTTTGTGTTCTACTGAATTGTAACATAACTTACTTTTTTATTTGTTTTTTTAATTTGTGTTGTTCTCTTAAATACGATTGTACCTTTTCTAATTCAGCTTTAAGATACATTACCTCTTTCTTTGTTTTAATGATTGCTTCAGCCAATCTTTCTTTTGTTAATTCTTTAGCCATTTTATTAATGTGTTTGTTATATATCAAAGATACGAAAAACATATGATATTTCCAAACAAAAAATGGTAAAAAATAGGGGTTTTTCATAACAAATTGATAATCAATGAGTTATGCATAACGATTTTTACCCATAAAAGTAGGGTTTTTTACATATATAAAAAAATATGTATATATAACCCATTGATAAATTTGAGCAAAAATAAACCCCTTTTTTAGAGGGGTTAATTTAGATTTGGTATGTTTACCTATATTAGAGTTTATCTTTTAAATTTGGTATCTTAAAATTAGGTTGTAACCTATTTTACCTACCTTGTCCTCTATATTGTTTTGTTGGTTTTACTTTTGGACCTGATGTTTTAGATGCTTTTCCACCTTTTCTCTTTCCAAAAGAAACTTTTATACTACCACCTGCTGATTTACTTTTTGCCACTTGTATCTACTTTTAATGTATCAACTAATACTGAATCACTTTTTAGTGAATCAACTAATGTTACTGAAGTTTCATTTGGTGTAGAAGTACATCCTACTAATAAAATAATTCCTAATATGAATAATAATTTTTTCATTTTATAAACTTACTTTTTTATTTTGTGTTTCTAAATATGCAATCTTAGTTGTAAGTTCTGCTACCTGAACTGATAGTTTCAATACCATACTTCTAAGTTCGTCTTTTTCTTTTGATGATTGTTCTAATAGAGTTTCTAATTTAGTTATTCTACTTTGACATTCATTTTTTACCCATCTATCATCTTCTTTCTTTTCTTCTGCTCTCTTTTCGTAATATCTCCATGCACCTGCACCACCTAATGTAGTGATTGCTGTGATAATTACTGTATATATGTTTTCCATATTAATCTGTTATTGGACCACCATCCACGTGTGCAAAACAACTTCTATTTGCATTACACTTAAACTTTAACATTTCACAATATCCTAAATCACCTGCTTCAATAACATCCCATGCATCAGTTCCACCGATACCTTTTGCTATACAATCTAACATTGATTTAGTTATATTAAATGCCGCACAATTACCACATATCTCACCCTTTGCTTCTTCAACAGGTACATCCCATTTTTCTGCTATGTTATCCCAATAATCACCTGGATTTTTAATATCCAAAGGACCATACATAACATTATCAATTGCATATTGTCTATTTGCAATATTGATTTTGATATCCTGTGTTGCAGGTGGACAAGTAG
>Ga0247723_1000858_pt1 | contig 19123 bp, 32 predicted proteins | sample MSEWelMarce5H_FC_FD_189079 | JGI IMG/M metagenome (GOLD analysis project Ga0247723, IMG submission 189079) | Subsurface sediment microbial communities from gas well in West Virginia, United States - MSEEL Well Study Marcellus 5H_FC | ecosystem: Environmental > Terrestrial > Deep subsurface >... | reverse complement strand
GGTAAAGGTATCAATGGCATAAAGCAAAATTAGTCAACTCCATCAATAATTCCAACAATATAATTTGCTGGTACGTGATAAATTATTTCAGAATTTTCTTTCTTTTGGCATATTATTATAGTTGTTTGCACATTACTTCCACTACTAAATACATAACCAATATAATCTGTTAAATAATAAACCTCTACTTCAAAACCATTATTTGGATGTATTACTATTAGCTTTTGGTATCTTTTAAACATATTTACTTTTTTAGTCGCACAACACAAAGTCTATCGTTATGCTTGTATCGTTTTTTGTTTATTGGGTTCATATAGGTCATTATGGTCTTGTAGTCAGTACCTAAAAACCTAATCGCCTTTGCTATTGATCTAAACCATATTTCTTCTTTTGTATCTAAATAAATTAATTTAACCTCAATGTTGTTGTCTATTCCTGTCATCTCAATAATCGTTTTATTTCAAAGTATAAATGTGCAGTTAAATAAATGCAACAAGCTAAAGGAACACTGATAATTGTAAACTTTAGCAATTCGTAAATAAATGTTAATTGTTTCATAGGTTATCAAGCATATCCTTTACATCTTTAGGTAATTCCCTGTCTTGGTTATAGGTTTGGTTGTAGTATTTTTCTCCAATAATATACATATGAATATTTGTAATACTATCCATCCCATTTTGTTTTCCATCTTCATATGCCTCTATTATCTGCTCTTTTTCTTTTTCAAGTTTATTTTTTATTAATTCTATTACTAATCCTTTGTACTTGAAACTATTAATTGATTGTAATTCATCAATTAATTCTTGCATTGCTGTTTTCATATTGTTTAGTTTAAAAAACCACCCCAAGTTCCCTAATTACTATCTTGGTTAAAAATATTTAATTCTTGAGGTGGCTATAATTGGTTTTGTAAAAATAGGTACAAAGTATATCTTTTGCACTCGTTTTTGATAAATATTTCGTTATTTAATTTCTCCAGGTCCTTTGGTGTTTTAGCAGTTACCTTGTAATGTGCTATTATCTTTTTCTTTATTTGATCTGCCTTGTCTTGGCTTAGATTATCCTTGTTTAGTTCCTTTCGCTTCCATAGTACATCAAAAGCCATTGTATTTAGCAATTCCCAGCCTCTTTTAGCCGATTTCTCCCAATTTTGGTATAGTGCCTCAATGATTTCATCATCTTGGATTTTTGGCACTTCTATTGGCGGTGGCTCTACATAGGTCTTTTGTCTTACCTGTAAAGCTATTGGCTTATAAGCAGCCATCACATCACCAAAGAATTTAGGTGTAAACATAATCGCTTTGTCAACTGATAATTTCCCCATTGCGTAAAGTTCAAAAGCTACTCCTAATTCCTTTAGTTTAAAGTTGCCATAGTTCTTAATTACAAATTCGCATAAAAATTGAAACAATTCTATTGTAGGTGTTTGACATCCGCTTAAAGCAATACAGGTCTTTAGATGCTCTTTAACCTCAATCGGTGAGCATCTGCTAACACTCATAGTTTCTAAAGCAACTGCAACCTTTTGTTCGTCTAAATCAAGTTTAGAGATTCCATAAGTTTGAGGCTTGTTGTTCAGAGTAAGTGAGTTTTCTACCAATATTAGGTGTTGTTCTAATGATTTCATCGTTCCAAGATTTGTTGTTTATAAATGTTTCTGGGTTTTTACGGAATTGTTTATCTGGTTTTGACTGTTTGTAAAGTTCAAGATAATTCATTGCATTTTGCCTTTCTTCATTGGTTAATTTATTCCACTTCTTTTTTAACTTTTGCTTATCCCCTACCTTTTTATCATATTCATTCCAAAACCATTCAAAATCTATATTTATATTTTTATCTTCAATTACATTTACATTTTCATCTTCCATATGGGTGGTCATATGACCTATCATATGTTGATTATTACCTTTAATATTATTTCTTCTTGACTCACTAAAAGCCTTTCTTTTTGATTTTTCCACATCTAAACGTTCATTATACCATAAACCTTGTTCATCTTGTATAAATTTACATTTAATGCGTTCCCATAGTTGACCTACACAATGACCTATCATATGACCATCCATATGACCTCTATTAAATTGTAACATTAGTAATTCAATGTATGCACCTTTTTCCTCAAAAGTCATACCCATAGTTCCACCTATGTAATCATTAGGATAGAATAAAAAAGCTGGGTCTTTAGCCATTATCTTTTATTTTTAAATCTTTTCTACAATATGTTTGACTTTTACCATTATCAATGTGTCTTTTAATAATCTCTAAAATTCTATCATAAGAAGCAGAGTTTATTGTTTCGTGAAGCCAATGACAATCTTCGCAAAAAGTTATTAATTTATCATTTTCAACATCCCAAGGTTCTTTGAAATATTTAAAATGGTGTACGTGTAATGTGTGTTTATCTGAACCACAATATCTGCAAGTCCAGTTGTCTCTTTGTAAAATTTCAAGACGTTTCTTTTGCCATCTTGGGTCTTTTAGCTTTTCTGCGTAAGTCATAAAAATAAAATAGCCCGCAGATTTGCTGGTAGTACGAGTACCAACGCCTCCTTGGGCAAAAAGTTTTTAATTAGAATCTCGTACATTCTATTGCAAATATAATCAATTAACCGAATATTGTGCTATTTGCTTCTTATTTTTTAGCTTAACAATGGTAGTTTTTATTTTCATACCATCGTTTCTAAGGTCTGCTATTCGTGCTGCTAATCTAAAGCAACCGAACTTGTTTAAAGCATCAATAGGGGTTAATTTTCTACCTTTATTTAGGTAGTTAGCGATTTGTTGGTTTTGGCTCATAGTTGTAGTTTTTAAATTTGCGCTTTACGTTATCGCCCAACGAGGGGTTGTTTTAAAAAGGTAATTAAAATACTTCCATTTTAGAAGGGCAAATCGTCCTCCGATTCTTGTTGGTTTACGGCAAATTCCTTTTTACCTGTTGGTGCATTATAAGAAACTTGCTTACCTCTGCCACAATAGTTTTTCTTTGCCTTTTCTGCTCGTTCCTCCATTGTTTGGTTATTCCAAACTGTATGCGTGTTTCCTTTTTCATCTGGTTGCTTTAAAAAGTCAGTAGCTACGTTTGCGTAGTGTTTGCCGTTTTTAGCTTCTTTCCAGTTAATTTCTTCTTTGCAAATGTTTAATACAATCATTGTTTTTAGTTTTGGTGTTTATTTAATTGTTGTTGTTCTATTTCGTTTTCCGTTTGCCTATCTTGTTCTAATTCTTCCTCTTCTTCTTCTTCTTCTTCCCAGTCGCAATGTTCTAAACAATCTGGACAAATTCCAATTTCATCAAAGGTGGTGTGTGCGCCGCAACAAGTTGAATAAGGCATAGTTAATCGTTTAAATAGTTTTCAAATACTTCAAATTTATCAGCTAACATTTGATAAGGAATGTAATCCCTTTTAGGTTGCTCTAATAACTCTGGAAAGTGTTTTTGTTTATGTAGTTTAAGTTTATACTTAGCTAAATTTAATTGATGAATCATCTCACTTGCGTTTTGCGGATAGCTTGTATCAACTTTGTAATTCCAGAATTTAACCGCTTCCCTTAAATCCCATAATCTTTGTAATGGTGTCATAAAGTTTGTTTTTTCTTGGTAAATAATTTAGTTACTTCTTTAGTTGCAAGTTCGCTATTTAGTGCGTAAAGTTGGCTTAACTCGGTAGTATTTATGCACAAATCAATCGCTAACTCCAAGTCCTCTACATTTTCGTGAGTCTTAATGTAGGCTGGGATTTCCTCTGTTGATTGAGCCATTTCATCACCAGTATAAAGTCCACTTAAATCTTGTGGGTAAGCCTTTCTTAAAGCTAATGCCTCTGCAACCTTACTTAACATTGTATGTGGCATCTTCGCCCATAAACCCATTGGTTTGCCATCGTTTGTTCTTTGGCAATATTCATCCCAATAAGCCACACCTACCGATGCTTCATATCTTGTTTCGCCGTGAAATCTAAATATTGATACCTTACAAGAAATTAACTTACCATCTTGTTCTACAAAGATTGGTTCGCTTTGTCCACCATAGTTTCCGCTACGTTCAGCGATTACTCGGAATCCATCAATGCTTGTTTGAATAGTCATTTTTTTAGACCATCCATTTTGCGTTTTAACGTTCCTGTGGATGCAATAAATCTGCCTTGATAATGCATCAAGTCCTGTCCTTTGTGCTTGATAAAGAAATAGCTTTAGTTCATCAACTGTTGCCTCTGGAGCAATCTGCGATTTTACTAACTCTACTTGATCTTTCGTGTACGAAAGTTGTGGCTTTTTAGCCAGTTGTTGTTCGTTCATATTGGTTGGTTTTAGAGTTTAAAATTAATACTTTTAGTGTTAATAACCTAATTAAATAAGCACATTTAAGTTGAAAACATCCTTTTTTATGGTATCATCAAACTTGTTTGACAATTGACCCCTAATCTTTTGGATTGAGTGCAAAACTGTTGTCCTATCCCTATTAAAGATTTGTGCTATTTCCTCTCCATTTAATTCGGTTTTTTCCTTAGTTAAGTACATAGTCATCTGCCTTGCCAATGTAACTTCCTCGCCTCTATATTTGGACATCATTTGTCCATATTTAATTTGATAGTAATTACACACTTTTTCGGCTATTTCAATAGCATACTCTTTTTGTTGTTCTTTGTCCATTCTTGTTGTTTTTATGTTTAAATGTTGATCTAATAGGTCTTTTAACCTGTTTATTTCTTTTTTTAGTTCTTTGTTCTTATCTCGCAAAACCTCAATTTCAAGTTCTGCCATATATGTCTTGTGGACTTCTTTCATAATGCTTTTATTTCTTTTATTATTTTTTCCCAAAGTAAATATTTTATGGGATCGTGTTCTATTTGATATTCACCTTGTACTTCATAAGCACAAACCAAAGCACATTGCTTTCTAATTTCAAGTAAATCATTGTAAGAATATCCATTATTAATTGGGATAAAATTAAATTTGGCTATTAAGTATTCTGCGGTTTCTTTTGGATTCATATTAAAAGTGTAAAAGGTTTATTGGTAACATAAAGTCCTCCGTTAAGGTATAAAGGTCCAGAATCAAGTAATGGTAGCTTTTAAGGATTCTGCGCTGGATGTCATTCATCCTTGCAATTTTGATTAGTAAATCTTCCTCGCTAATCATTGTCCTTGTATCATCAAGACCTCGCCTCCATTCAGCAAGATCAGCCTCAAATAGATTTTGCCTTCCCTGTGCTTGTTTTAGCAGTTCCAGTAGGATTGTTGCTCTTTTGTGCAACTTTAGTTGTTTCTCTTGATATATTAGTTTGCTCATATTGTTTTAGGATTTTATAAACCAACTTACTTAATGTTATGCCTTTATTGTCAGCTTCGGTTTGTAGGTTAGTCTTGATTTGGTTGGTTACTAATGTTGTTATTAGGGTTTTCATAGATTTCTTTTATGCCTTCGGCTAATTCCTTACAGGCGGTTACTGTTTCTTTTACATAGCCACTTGGCATTGTCTTTAATTGAGTTTCTAATGTGTAAATAAGTGTTTCAATTGCGTTCATAAATTAGTTTTTATAGGTTTTGTTATAATAGTCCATACCACCTTCAAATTCAAATGATTCATCTCTTTTGCCATTCCATACGTTGATTTCGCCATTATCAAACGCATTTCTTAAATCAGCTTTTTCCATTGGCAAATATTTATCTTCAATAGTTTTTGCTAATTGTTCTGGAAGGAATGTAAAGGTGTGAGCAGTTTTAATGTACTCTAATAGTAATTGCATTGGTGTTTTCATAGGTTAAATGTTTTGAAGGATTGCGGTAATTAAAAATGCCACGCATACAATAATAAATGCGTAAATCGGTTTGATGCTTTCAGCTTTGTAGCGTTCGTTTGCTTTCTCTTGTGTAGTTTTTAGTCTGTTCATATTGGTTTGTTTTGGTTTAAAAATTGTGCGTTGATTAGCCGCACCCCTAACTTATTTAAATTAATATTATCTTGTGCAATAAGGGTCAGTAATAAAGTTTGCCGCAATGTAGCTCCAAGCTGCTGCATTTTTAGTTTTAGCTTGATTCTCGTGCCAAAATGGGTCAAAGCTATTAACCTTAGCATCAGTATAAAATTCAAGTAATTGCTCAACTTCTGATTCAGTTAAATTTTGAGCATCAGCAACTGTTACAGGTATCATTTTAGTAGAAAAATATCCCTTAGGTGTCTTGTAGCCAATAGGCAAAGAAAATTCCTTCTGTTCAGAATAAGAACCATCTTTGTATTTAAAATAAGAACCATCAGCAGCAATAGATTTGCAATCATCAAAATAAAATGTTAATTCAGCACCACGAGCATTTTTAAATGATTCTTTAGAAAGCCCATAAACGCATACAGTTGTAATGTTACCCAAATCTAAATCGTACCCCCATTCCTTGTATTGCTTAATGGCATTTTGAACTTTCTCTGATTGTAATACTAAATCTAAAATTGACTTTTTCATATTGCTTTTGGTTTAGGATTCAAAGATAGGGTAAAACCTTATAACTTTATCAAACAAGCCAATTATTTTAAATAAATGTGATGAACGGCAAATAATAAGGATAAATGGTAAAATTTGACTTATAAGGGATAAATATGTGTCAAATAGTGCGTTTTATGACACATAAAAAACCACCCTAATAAGACTAAAAGGGTGGCTTAAACCTAAATTCTCCAATATGAACTGCAAAGATATATAAAAAACCCCACCTTTTTAGGGGTGAGGAACTATGAACGAACAACTATTTAGAACCATCTTGTAATGGTGTATCGTTAGAATTATCAACCATTCGGTATCCTTGTTGCCAAAGAACCTTACATAAAGTTACGCTTTTCTCAATAATTGCATCTTCATCATCCATTGGATTGAGTATATGTAAGCACTCGTGCAACAGGATTTCAAGCTGCTTCTTGCCCTTTAGCCGTGAGTCAATATAAACTACACCATCACTTTCAGCAATGCCGTGAGCCTGTTCCCTACCTAATTTGCGATATATAACTTTAATCTTCATCTTTTAATAAAGCTAAATCTGGTCTGTCTATTTCTTTAAATATAAGTTTCTCACCACCTCTTATTTTGCCTAAGGTTAACTTGATGTCTTGTTCTAACTCGTGAAGCTCAATTAGTTTAGCAACCAACCATTGTTCTTGTTGTAGTGATGTCAATTTTGCAAAGTTTTTAGGGTATCTCATATTAGAAAATTTTGTTTTTATAGATTCTTTTATTTTGTACCGAATAGTAACCTTCAACATCTTTTTCTAATATCGCAAATCCTTGTGAGTAATTATCAACGTGCTTACAATATTCCACGTTAGGATGCATCAAATGTCCGGTTGTCCAGCAAGTAAAGACTTCTTCATCAAATTGATTTTTGGTTGTGTAAGATTGTACTTGGTGAACGTGCGAAGCTATTGCAGACTGCTTAACTCTATCGTAAAGTGTCTTAGCTGGATTTACACCGCTACCCCTTCTAAATGTAGTATCGCCGTGAATAATAGGTAACTTGCCGAACTTAACGTGGTCTATATTTTTAATCGGAATAATGTTAAAAGTATTTAGCATTAAGATTTCCTCAATGTCAAACTTACCGCTTAACCCTAACAATTCTGGTGCTTTGGTTCGCATATATCTTTCATACCTAAATTCGTGATTTGCATCTAAGTTGTAGTAAATAGGAATCAAAGGGAAACTTGCTCTTATAAATCCAAGCATTTCAATTATTGCTTCGTATTCCTCATCAAACTTTCTAACTCTTGGGTCTTTCTGGAAATCGCTTAATTGGTAAAAGTCAACCAAATCACCATTGATAAATAATGAATCAATCTTTTGTTCCTGTAAGTATTTAAAGCAAACCTCAATCGCTTTAGGATCGTGGAATGGCACTTGTAGGTCGCTTATAAAACCCATCTTCTTAATTCCTATCGGTAAACAGTAAACAACCTTTTCCTCTACCCAAGTAGGCGGTTGAGCAAAGTTTGAAGCAGTACGTTTAAAATCTTCTATAAATTGCTTGTTAGTTCCTTTTGTACTTTTGCTTTCGCCTGTCTTACCCCTGTAATAACGTACTAAATAACGTACGTTTTCGTGATTGTCAAAGTGTGCTGATTGCTCCTTCATAATCAAAGAAGCTAAAGTGTTAGAAGGCATCCATTGAGGATATTTAGCCAAATAGTCCAAGACTATCTGTCCACTCATTGTGGTTTTGCTTCCGCCTTTTTTTGTTGTTGTCATAGGTTTATTTTTAGGTTAGTGAGTTTAGTATCAAATCAGCCTCCTCCTCCCTTCTTTTTACAAGCCCATCCATTGAAATATTTTCCCAGAGTCTTTTAGACCTTTCTATTTGGTCAGCTATGCCTTCGTAGTCTTTTTTTGCCACAAGGTCAACAATTGCCCTCATTTCCTTTCGCCTATCGCCTTCTAACTTATTACCCCTATTATAAATCATTGAAACCAAAGCACCTCTTGTGTCCTCGTTTAAGGTGTCAAGTTCTGGATATATTGCCTTAGTCAAAGCATAGTATTTAGGTAGCGACTTATTAACGAACACATCGTATGCAAAATTGTATGGAATCCTAACTTGTAGTATTTCGCCACGCATCATTGATTTAACGGCTTCACCTTTTATCCCTACTACTTTTCTTAGCGCATTAATAAAGTTCAAATTTAAGCCTTGCCAATCGCTAAAAAACTGCTTTTCGGTTACATAACCCAAATCATAGCCCAAGCCAATCGTACATCCAGAATCGCCTCCAGCCCAAATAGGCTTTTGGTATCTTTTTTCATACACGGCTCTGCCTCCGACCTCGTGCTTAATAATCATTTCAATTGCCTTCTTGGAAATCATAATACTTGATTTATAAAGTAAACTAAACCAATTACCCACAATACAAAACCAATTGCAAATGCTCTTTTTTCGTTGTTTTCCATTATTTACTGAATTTATCAATAGTTGTCAAACCTGCAAATGCCATACTCATATAAAAAACTAAATCGCCTAAATGGTCGCTTTTAGTAATTAAAAATGTAACATAAAGACAAATTGAACCAATAAACGCTAAAACTCGCTTGTGGCTCATTGCTCCAACTTCATCACTAAACATTGAAATAATAAACTTTTTCATATTAAAACTTTTTATAGTAACCAAAGGAATATCCGTTCATTGTTGCCGTTGCCGTATATAAGGTGTTTTTAGCCGTTTTAAGGGCAATTGAACCGCCAATACCAATTTGTCCGTTTGAGTGCTTTAAATCGCCTATAAACCCCAAATAAAGCTGGTTCTTTGACTTTGGCTCTATTAACTTGGTAATTGTTATGGTTGGAAGGTTAAAATTGGCACTAAAACCTCTGCCTTGTATCTTATTTTGACTGATTGTATCTTGTATGTATGCGTATCCTAAAGAATCTATGCGCATAGTATCGGAATAAACCTTTACTTGGTTGTAATCCTTTACGATTGTAATTGTGTCCTTAATTGAATCAATAAGGTAAATTGTGTCTAAAACTACAAAAGGGATTGAATTTCCCTTTATAAACTTAGTAAAAGTTTTCTCTTGGTAAACTGTATCAGTTAAGATTACAGGTTCACTTTTGGTGTATCGTGCCTCACTTCCGATAAAAAAGATTAGAACCGCCGTTAATAGAACGATTACTATCTCTTTCATTACTTAAATCTTTTAGTCGCTTTAATGTAATATCTTGCAGCTAAAATACCAGAAACAATAGCAATCAAACTCGCTATTAAAGAAACTATGGGCTGCACATTTGCAACACTAATAAATGCGGATGTTCCGCTAACAATAGTTAATAAGTCCGATTGATTGCTATTATGTACCATTACGCTTCAGTTGATTCTTGTGGTGGATTTTGTTCTTGTGCAATTTTGCCTAAATAACCTAAAATTGGATTAGCAAACTTTGCTGGGATTTCCATTAAATAAGTTTCTAACTCCTTGATTTGATCTGCTGAAAGTTGTATCATAGTTTTAATTTTATATACAAATATAGTTAAATATTCAATTTAATTACGGATTTGTAAAAGGTAACGGAAGTACCACAATAGGTGGATTAACTTGATTCTCTATTTGAGCATCTAAATTAAGGTCTAAAGCTGCAACATCTATTGTAGCATCTAACCAACCACAAACGATGTCATAGGTTAAGTCCTCGTAAGGGATAAAGTTAGTAACGTCATCCTTTGAGAAGGATTGACTTCTAAAAAATGAAGCAAAGTATTCAACTCCATTAATTGTTTCTTTAGCATATCTTGACCAATTAACAGTAATAACAAAGTCTATTAATTCCCCATCTTGAGGAACACAAGCCATTTCATTAATAAACCAATATTTCATATTATTTATTTTCTAATTGTTTAATTCTTGCTTCTAATTCTTGTATGCTTTTTACTAATATCGGTACTATTTTAGAATAGTCAACACCTTGCATTTCTTTAGCATCTTTTTCTCCGTGTACTGCATAAGGTAATACCTCTGCAAGTTCGTGAGCAATTACACCATACATTCTTGTATTATCACTTTTCCATTCGTAATCGTAAGTTTTAATAGAAGATATTATATGTAAAGCATTAAAATCTTTAAGGTCTTGTTTTAATCTATAATCCGAAGTAATGTTATAAGTTGTAGTTGAACCATTTGTTACAATAGAACCTACAACACCATTCCCATTTATAAATTGTACCATTGTTCTTCCGTCAGTTACATTTCCAACTGAAAATAATGTTGCTCCTAATGTTCTTGGATTTTGCAATGCAACACCAGATATTGATGCTGAAGGCAAAGCAGTTGCACCTACTAATATTGCACCATCTGTATCTATAATCATTCTTTCACTTGCACTACCGTTAGTAAAAAATGAAATTGCATAAGGACCATCCGTTGCAAACCCTAAATTATTTTCTGAATTTCCCTTCCAAACACCTGACCTTAACATATAGCCTAAAATAGCATCTGCATTAGTATTTACTCTAAATGTTCCACTTGAAGTAACACGGAATAAAGGTGATATTACAGTACTTGAAAAATCACCACTATTAGCTAATAAGTTACCTCTTGAACCACTATTATATCCACTACCTCTTACTGCTATTCTTAAACTATTATCTACATATCCTTGTAAAACTACACCAGCACCATCTGCTGAAATATTATTTACTTGTGATGTTACACTACCAGCAAAATTTGATTCAAAAGCAAATATTGAACTCCATCTTATAGAAGATGTACCTAAATCTGCTGCATAATTTGAAGATGGTCTAACTGTAGAACTAAACGTACCACTTGTTGCACTTAAACTACTTGCAAGTTGTAAAGCACCTGCACTTGTCAATGTCATTTTTACACCACCATTACCCCATAAAACTGAACCTGTTGAACCATAAAGAAAAGTTAAAGGAGTTGAACCTGTTGAATATCTACCAAAATTATCAGCATAAATACCACCCTCTTGAAATGTTACATAGATATTAGATTCACCTGTTATATCACTTGAAAATGTTTTTGCACCTGTTATTGTTTGATTAGTTGCTATAGTAACATATCCGCTTAAAGCAGAACCATAGTTAGGTATGTTTAAAGTATTTCCTACAAATGTAGCTGCTCCACTTGTTCCTGTTGTAGTTAATGTTATATTACCTTGCTTGTTCCCTAATTGTGTTTGAATAGAACTTGTAACTCCTTTTACATAACTTATTTCCGTTAAAGATGGATATGTTGAAGTATCTAATGAAGATATAGAAGAAGAACTATCCCAATATGCTAATAAGTTATTAGTTCCTGCTCCTGTAACAATATTAGTTAAAGTAGTTGTAGAACCATCTGCCTTTAAAAACTGACTTGATGTACCTCCGCTTTTTATAAAAGATGATGCAGTAATACTTGATGAAATTATTGCAGAACCAGTAACTTGTAACTTATTTACTCCATTATCAGTAGTTGTACCCAATAATAAATTTCCAGCTAATATTGTTTTTGTAATACTTGAATTACCTAATGTTGTAGAATTACTTCCGTTTCCAACAGCTTCATTACCAATTACAATTTCATTAGTATTTCCGTTTGCATTTGATTGAGAACTTCTACCAATAAATATTGAACTATTTGCAGTTGTAATTAAATCACTAGAACCACTTATAAACCTTCCAGCATTATCTCCAATAGCTACATTAAAATATCCTGTAGTTAAAGCAGACATAGCAGATTGACCAAATGCTACATTTCTATATCCTGTAGTAATACTTGAAAATGCATTAAAACCAACTCCTGTATTATAACTACCACTATCCCCACTTGTATATGTAACATTATCGCCACCATTACCAATAAAAATATTTGATCCTTGACTTCCGACTGCTACGGGATTACTTATTTTAAATGTTTGTGTATTTGTATTAAAAAATAAATTTCTTGCAGTTAAATCAAATGCTCCTAAAACAACATTGGCAGTTGCTCCTGTATATGGAACGTAACCTGTTAAAGAAGGAATATCACTTGTTAAAGCAATCGTACCTGTTGCATTAGGGAAAGTGTACGAATTAGAAGCACTTGGGAAATAAAAATTATTAGTATAATTAGTAGAAACAGGTCTTGTTATTATTGATATACCTTGACTATTACCACCGATACCAGAATATAAATTACTTGTTATATTTGGCATTACACCATTTAAAAAACCAATACCAGAATTTGCAGTAATAGGATTATCAAATACTTTTGCACCTGCTATTGTTTGACTGCCTGTTGTTATTAAACCCCTATTAGTAGCACTTGCATTTGGGATGTTAAAAGTATGCGTATCACCACTTGAAACAATGTTAAAGTCAGTTCCGCTTGTTCCTGTGGTTAAGTATTGAGATTGGTCAGTTAAGTTATTTAAAGAAGTCAAACCATTTGAGAAAGTAGTAACAATTTGACAAAGTCTATTGTCTTCAGTATAAAGAGTTACAGTCTTTGAAGCTACGTTTGCAAATACTCTAACCGCTAACCTATCCGTAACCGCCATTGCCGATAAAGGCATAGCCACACTTGTAAAGTAAGCATCAACAGTTGTTGTGTTTGTTAATTGCTCTGGAGTAGCTACGTTTGTCGCTAATAAAGTAAAAGTAGAACCATTGTACTTGTAAATCTCAACATAAAAAGAAGCTAAAGCACCGCTTGATGCACTTACACTCATAAAGAACTCTACGTTCCAGTTACCACTTGGAATTGACACCACATCTGGGTCATTAGCATCCGTAATAAATTGAGCAATCAAACCATCACTTGAAGTTGAAAAGTTAGTTCCTGTACCTACTATTGCGTTTCTACTCATTTGGTAATAAGTAGAACCTCCAAAAGTGCCTTGATTGACACTTCCGTTTAAATAATAAGAAACCGAGCTACCACCACCACTTGAAGTAGGGAAAATAGCCAAAGTACCATCACCTCTTACATATTGATTTGCAGCACCATCTAAAGCGGTTATTACACCACTATTAGCCACTACTGGACCTTGTATATCCCTTATCTTTGCTTCGCCTGTAACTAAAATTTGACTCATTCTATATTTTTTTTATTGTGCTAAAAGCCTCACATACTCCCCAGCTTCTAAAGGTCTACCAAAAGTAAGAACCCCAGTTGAACTTATAAACTTAACATCATCACCCGTTGGAGTTCCTGTTGTTAAAATGTTTTGCGCATCCACACCACCTCTTGAAACGTACAAACAAGCATAACCGATTGTGTCCGCAAAAGTAATTGATGTTTCCCCACCACTTGCCGTGTAACCTTTTGTCTTAACAGGATTTGAACCTACTATAATCACACCACTTGGGTCAACCTCCGTTCCTGTTGTATTGTATGCACCTGTACCTTGTAGGCTAATATTGTAAGTAGCTACATCCTTTTGTGGTGCGTTTATTGCTAAACTTGATATATTACAAGTTCCGTTTATGATAGTCAAACCATCAACTCCGTTATCCACTACAAACTTAATCTCTATTGGTTCTCTTGCTAATTGCTTTTCAAGCATAAACAAATATGAAAAACCAGTCAAAGTAATCAACCCATCACAAGTAACATTCCAAGTAGCCACATCGTTTTTATATTCTCTAAACCAAGCACTTGATTGGCTTGTTACCTCTTTTTGGTCTACGCTTACATTAAACGTACAATTTGTACTACACGCAAAAGCTACGTCAACCTCTGGGTCAACATCTGTTCTATGCCAATAAAGCATAACGTTATTTCCTATTACTGCTGCCATATTACAAATTTAATCAATTATCCGTATGTTTCTAATATTTCACCTGCTCCGCTAATTCTATATGCTTGGAAGTAAGTATCTGTAACTAAAACTTTCCACCAAATATTTGCACCATTAAATCCAACTGTCAAGAATTCACTTGCATAGAAGAAATCACCAACTGAAGGAACACCAATATCTGCTAAGTAAACAACGTTACCAGTTAAAGGCGCAGCAAGAGCAGCCTCCTTAGTTAAATAACCATTAGACCTAAAATGTGCATATCCTGTAACCTCCGATGGTAAGTCATTACTATCGTAAATAGTAGTCATTGTAGTTTCTACATTCTCTGGATTTATGTCCAATAAAGTAGCCATTATTACATCATTTGGTAAATCCATTGTTGAATTACCTATTATGTAACTTTTATTTTGAACAGTTATTTGTGCTGGGTCAGTATCGGAAGCGGTAATTCTCATTGCACCGCTAAATCTTCCGTCAGTTGTTTCCATACCCATAAATGAAGCATCCAAGTTAATAATGTTCTTATTTAAGCAGTTTGAATATTGCTTAACTACTAACTCACTTAAACTTCTATAAATGTCGGTAGGATATTCTTGTCTATACCAATTCTTTAAGTTTAAACCTGTTGAATCGCTTAAAAATCCTCTATATGAAAAAAATCCATCATTAACATCATTAAATCCTAAAGGAAGGTCAATTTCTAAAACATACTCATTTGTATCATTGATAAAACTTTCTGTTGTTACTTGCTTAAAGTATGTTTCAACTACTAATTGAAAATTACCAGCTTCAATAGAGCCAACAGTTGATTTCCAGTAAGGAGCAGCATTATCACACAAAATAAGTTCAATACTTAAATCGCCTCCAAATGGTATTAGAGGCATAACCAAATCTAAATTAACTCTTGGATTTTCTGAATCAAAAGGATAGTAATAATAATGGTCATTAAAACTTGTGTTTACCCATTCTTTATTTTCATCTAAAAAAACCGAATTTATGCCATCATCAATTATTATTTTAAGAATAAATAAAGCATCTGGTCCACTTGCAGGAACTCCTAAGCCAACCACATCCATATTTAAAGTTAATACATCGCTTGTGTTTACTTTAGGCAAATTTATTGGTCTAACTAATGCAGTATAAGGATTTGAAAGTGAATACTCCATAATAAAAGAATTGTATCTTCTATTTGGATATGGCTTTACATAAATTATTCCATCAACAAATCTTTCTTCTTCCCAAGAAAACGCATTGCCTTCTGTTGGGCTTACAACTGTATAATTCTTTAAATCCCAGTTTGTAATATAGTTATTAGGATATTCAACTATTTTGTCAAATCTAATCTTATTATATCCTTTTCTAATTATCTTAAATTGACTATTATCTACAAAATACAATCCACTTGTATTTGAATTAAACCCTTCAATATTGCCTGTTGATTCATAGATTGCATCATCAAATACTGTTCCATTACTATTGTAGATAGTAACATAATAAGAATCTTGTGCAAATTGAGTTAAAGGAACTATATAAAAGTTTCCTTTAGCTTGAAATAATCTTGAACCAACTGATCTAACTATTTTAGTTAATACATCAAGGCAATTTGTTGCTACTTGATTATCATTAATAAATGTTGCATAATTTATATATGATTGACCTAATGTATCTGCAGCTGGGTCATCCGTTCTATTATCCATATCCTCCGAATAAAAACTAACACCACTAACTATATAATAATCTAATGGATATTCTAAGTTTAATAAAGCAGTTTTTATATAAAATATAGCCGTAAAAATATCAACTAATGTTGTTTCATCATCAATAAAAAAAGGTATCTTTTCTAACAAACCCAATGAATCAATAGCATTAAAAGCTAATTCTTTTCTACCTGTTGAAAAAACATATTGAACGTTATCACTTAAAATCCATCCTTGCCAATCTAAATTTGCACCACTTAAAACTCTTACAAAATATTTTCTGTCATCCAATGTAGTAAAGTCTGGCATATCTTCTACATTGTCAGTAACATCTATTGCCACGTTTAATTGACTAACATAAATAGGCTCAAATGTATCATCACTTCTTGGTATGTATTGTATTTGTAAACTTATGCAAGGATATTCTATAATATCGCCATCGTAACCATCCTCATAAATATTAACTATACTTGTTACATCCGATTTAGTTGCTGCCGTAATTCTATATTTAATTTCGTATGCCATTAGTTGCCTCGTCTAATATTTAAGTTATTGTTTGCTCTTTGAGTTGCCAAAACTAAATCAGAACCCTTTAATAAGAATTCCCCTAAGAAATTACCTGCTCCACTTCCAACACCACCACCAACTGCATCTGTAGCTACACTTGTACCACCAGTTATTGCTGCCATAATAGCTTTAAACAATAATGCTTGTGCTACCATTGAAATCAATTGAATAACAATTTGTTGAAATGCTGCTTGTAAAGCCTTACCAACATCTTCACCCATTACCATTGCTTGAATTACACTATCAAAAGCAGGTGCAAGTAAACCAGTTATTGCTTGTGTTTGTTGTAACTGAAAATTAAATAATTCTTGTGCTTTAGTTTGCTCATTTATATCACGAGTAATTTGAATTGCATCATAACCGCTTGTTCTGCCACCTAAAGGTGCAGCTCCTGTTGGACTTGTTATTGTTGGTGCTGCTCCTCTTTGTAATAATACAGGTGCAGTCATATCTGTACTTATTCCTCTTGCCTCACCACCTATTTTTTTGATATTATCAGCAACTTGTTTTGTTGATGTGGCTAATTGCTTTGCACCCTTATCCAATAAGAAAAATGGATTATTTAAAGCTAAACTAATTGTACTTGTTAACTCTGTATTTAAACCAATAATTCCACTCCTTAATGCTAATGCAGCATTACGAGCATCTAAGTTAGCTTCCTTTGCTTTATTTATTGAACCAGCTTGAACAATTGAAGCATCAGAATATGCATTAGACATTTTAGATGCCATCTCTAAAGTCTTGTAATATTCTCTACCTGTTTGAACTATCTTTTTATTTGCATCTGCTAAAGCAATTGTTTTGTTAGCAATTTCATCAATATATCTTGATGTGATAGCTTGTGCAACCAATGCTTGTGTATATAGATCAACCGCTGCTCTTGCTTGGTCAACATTTGTAATTGTTGAAGCATAAGCAGAATTTACTTTACTTAATTCGTTTTTAACCGCTTTTAATGCCTCCGCCCTTTTTTCATCACTTACACTTGCATTTTGCGTAATTGTCAAATATGCTTGTAATCTTATTCCTGTCTCACTTGCTTCGGCTCTTGCATCACTTAAACTTTGTGCAAATTTATCTTCAGCTTTTGTAGCTTCGTTTGTGCCATTTATAAAATCGGCTATTTTAGGACCAAATGCGACAATAATTGATGAAACTGCACCTAAAGCTAAACCAATACCTGCTGGACCCATTAAGCCACTTGCCATTGCTTTTAAAGCACCACCTGCACCTCCAGCATCTTTACTTAATCTTTGAAATGATTCTAATAATGGATTTAAGTTGTTCGCAATACCTATAAATCCATAAGGAGCATCTTGCGCAACCCTTGATAAGTTTGTTAAAGCATTTGTAGCTTGATTGCTTGTACTTGGCAACGTTTTAAACGCAGTACCTAACTTTGTTGTTGCAGTTACTGTTTCTTGTATATTTTTAACCGCTTGTTGATTGTCTGCGGTTATCGTAATTTTTAACGTTTCTTGTGCCATTTTATTATTTTACTCCATACAACTTTAATGTCCTTGCCAATTGTTCTTGTGTCAGTTTTGGCTTATCTTCCTCTTGTTCATCACTTGGTAAAGGAAAGAATGATTTTAAACTTTTAGGACTTTTATCGGTTGTATTAGCTTTATAAATTAAATAACTAATCATCCTTGTTCGTTCCCACTCCCTTAATTGTTTATTATCATAAGCCCTTTTATACAACAAAAATTCTCGCCACGTCAATTGCCAAAACTCGTTAATCGTTAAGCCAACTTCAATAGCGAGAATAATTATTGAGTCCCAACTATAAAACCCTAATTTTTTTTTTCGTCCGTTTCCTTTTCTGGCTTTAAATCTGGAGTCATTGAGTCTTGCATATATCTCATAAACTCAACTAATTGTCCATCTTTTGCCGATAACCCACCAACTTGGTCAATCCATTCGCACACCTCAAACTCATCAAAGTCAATAGGCTTTTTAAGGCTCTTGCATCCACTTTCTGCTGCGGCTTGTACGATATGAACGATTGTATCTAAGTCATAAACCCCTCCAGATAAAACCTCAATTAGCTGCATTAGATTTTTATTCTCTAATTCGCAAAACCTTTTCATAGCCCAAGTTCCCCACTTTAGGTGGATTGTGTTGTTGTCAGTCTTTAATTCGTACATAGTTTTTTATTTATTATACAGTTTCAGTTTGTGCAATAGGAGGAACACTTACTACGAAAGTTGCAGTAAATTTAACATCATCTTTATCATCTGCAGTTACACCGAAATCGCTAATAAACACTAAAGAACCAGCACCACCATAAGTGATATCACCTGCAGCTGGAGTTGCTTTACCCATCTTAATTGCGAATAAAGTTTTAGCAGCGTGAGCAGCATATAATTGTTGGTAGCTATCTTTAGATGGTGTTCCTGTTTCATCAATTGCAAAACCTTCACAATCAAAAGATTGAGAAAAAGAAGGTGCTGGAGTGTACTCGTTGCCACATTTAGAAGTTGCATCTATTGTGTCATTAGTTGATGTTAAAGAGTTTGTAGTCAAACAAGCAACAGGCTTGAATGTACCATCATTGTTTATGTCAGCTAAGAGGATATAATCTCTACCGCTTACTTTTGTTTCT
>Ga0247723_1000857_pt1 | contig 19138 bp, 22 predicted proteins | sample MSEWelMarce5H_FC_FD_189079 | JGI IMG/M metagenome (GOLD analysis project Ga0247723, IMG submission 189079) | Subsurface sediment microbial communities from gas well in West Virginia, United States - MSEEL Well Study Marcellus 5H_FC | ecosystem: Environmental > Terrestrial > Deep subsurface >... | reverse complement strand
GGGCTGGGGCCGGGGCTGGAGCCGGCGCTGGAGCCGGCGCTGGAGCTGGTGCTGGAGCCGGTGCCGGGGCTGGAGCCGGGGCTGGAGCCGGTGCTGGAGCTGGAGCTGGAGGTGGCTTGGCGGCTGCAGCAGCTTTGGCCTTGGCTTCTGCATCAGCCTTGGCCTTGGCGGCTGCTGCATCGGCTTTGGCCTTGGCCTCGGCTTCTTCCTTGGCCTTCTTCTGAGCCATGACAATAGGCACGACTATCACCACGACAAGTATAATAACTACTACAACTCCAATAATGTAGGGCATATAAGAAGTCTTGGCAGCGGCGTTACCAGCGGCATTTCCAGCGGCGTTTCCAGCGGCGGCTGCAACGGCTTTCGGTGGGTTGGCTGCTGCGACCGCGTCTAAAATATCAGACATATTACTATTCACACCTAAATTTATTTTCACGAATCCAAGCGTTACACACGTACTTGGTCCCAGACTCTATGGGCAGGCCTGCATGTCGAGCTTTCGGGTGGCACTTGGGCTCGTCAGCTGCGAGCGGCCTGAAAAAAACGCCAGATCCAGGTGGAGGCTTGAACTTCTTGTCACCGTGGTCAGGAAAGTGGGTATGACCCTCTGTAAAATCATTATTCAAATAGACGAGCAACGTGCCCACACGTTGTCCTCCATCTTTTTCAAATTTAGAACATGAATTAGAATCATCACAACAAGAGTCGTGGTGGGCGTGATAGAAAGTCCCTGGCTTGTACCGAACAACTTGGAGATCCTCTGCATTTTCGAAAGGTTTCCCTGTGAGCTCACAGGCCCTCTGAAGCACCTTACGCGCCACTGGATCGCTCTTTGGTATCCATGCCGTCTCGCTCGTGCGAGCATCATCCGGAGAGTCCTTGCCGACCACCCCGCTACGCACAAATGACTGATCAGCTTTTTCCATTATATACCGCATTTCATCGTGAGAAAGTATCTCGTGATGAATCTCGGGTGGGTCCCACTTGGCATCTGAACTGGAATAACCCCTGGGTCTCCACCAATTTAGAACCAAAATTAAGACAATACACGCGACTAAAATTGCAATTGCAATTTTCATTACTATTTAGAACTAAAATTTAATACACGAGGAAACGACCTTTTCTCACTGGAGGGCTCTTGGGAGACGACTCACTAATGATAGTGAAGCGCCCCTTCTTCACGGGCGTCTTCTTCTTGGGAGACGACTCGCCAATTATTGTGAAGCGGCCTTTTCTTAGTGGGGACGTCCGCCCCTCTTTTGAAAGGTGTCTGAGAAGCATTGACCATGTTTTTATAAAAGACTCATTAACCTCCCTGATAGGAGCAAGCCCTGATTGGCGCCGAGTTGCACTTGGTTTGTAGCGGCGCGGACTCTGACCCATATATTTTGTATATAAATTAATTAAGCCACCTCAATTCTTTTTGCGTTATTATCTCTGACATAGACAACCGCTGACCACTTGGTGCCCTCAGAGACTGGCTGGCCACGCGCCACGTCACGATTGCTCATAAGGGGTCTGAAATAAACGCCCTCACCAGCCTTGGGCGCCATTTTTAGGCCATTGTGTGCTGGGAAGAGCAGCTCACCACCTTTGAATTCAGAATTCAAATAGACGACGAGCGCGCCTATGCGGTCTCCACCCAAGTTCTTGAACTCGGAGCACGAGTCGTTGTCGGCGCACTTCGTGGATTCTCCGGGACTCGTGTCATTCTTAATAACATAGACGGGCTCTACGTTAGCGCGCGGTTTGCCTGAGAGCTCGGCCGCCATATCCATCAGCTTGATGCCAGCGGGCGACTTGGGGTTCTTTATAAGGCTCTTGCACTCATCTGGAGAGAGCACATCTGGAATGAGCATGGGCTGCTCGCTCACGGGGTTGAAGGGACGGTAGCCACTCGACCGTCTCAGAACTATAATCAATATGATTATCACTAGCAGAATGTATATTATCTGCTTCATCTGATATTCACCAATAATTTTTCTACATTCCGAGCACGCTCTTTAGCCATCTTCAAATTCTTCTTCGAAATTGCAGTCAAAAAATTCTTAGTCTTGACTGACACGTTTTTGAGATTGGCGTACTTCACCTTGGAACTATTAACAACCTTAATAAGTGCTCGAACGCGGGCCACGTCCTTCTCACCCTTCTCCTTCTTCCCTGTGAGTGGATTTCGTTTTGAAATTATACCTGAATACAAGAAGGATCCTGCTAGGATGGCGAGCTCGTCCTTGAGCTGGTAACGCAGGCGCTGGATGGGTATGCCCAAACGCTTGGAGAACTCTGGGTGAAGCATCTTTCTTGACGCGTCGGGATAGACGGCGAGCGCGGCGTCCGCCAGATCGATCGTTTCGCCGTTTCCAAGGATCACCTGGAAGCTATACACTTGGTAAATGCGGCGTTTTGTGCTCGGCACTTGCATGCGGGGGTTATCGTAAGGGGAGCGAACAAACTGGGAAATCTTCAACTGTGCATCTGCACCCTTGTATTTGCGATTCAGGTAATTCAGGAACAAACCGATATGGTTGGTCATAATTTTGCGCATCTGATTTGCATATGTGGCCAGCTCAGCCTTGCTCTTAACAACCGTCGGCAGCGCGAAGGTAAAGTCGTAGTCGGCCGTCCGTCTGATTTTAGTGGCCAGGGGGAGGCCTCGGCTTGCGAGGTACGTACGAATGGCCATTCCACCCGTACAGAAGATCACCATATTACCATAGGGCTTAATGAGAGCTCTCGTTCGCTTCGAGTACTCGGCGAATATACGAGGGATGGCCCACTTCAGAGACCGGCCAGACACTATAGGCAAGCGAACTGGCGTCATAAGACGCTTCAGTGGAGTGCCAGTTTTCTCAATCAACCTGTAAGCATTTGTGAGCATAATTTCAGAGTGAAATCCACCCATGTGAAAAATAGACTTGCGTCTGGGGGCGTAGTAGCCATCGTACTTTTTTGGCACCAAAAATTCACGTGATAATTTGCCAAATACATACTTGTCGAGTATCTTGTAGCTCAGACGCTCGCCACTCCCAGAGTTTATTGTGCGTATTGGAAGATCCTTGGCGTCTGGTGATCCAAACAGGTAATGAATGGCCTGTTTCTGGTAACCGCGCGTCACTCCGGACCCGAGTGCAATCCGCAAGAGCTCCTTGGTGCCTTCACTCAGAAAGTACTTGGATGAAAGGAGCATGCGGACATTCTTGTCAGTCAGGTCAAAAAGACGCAGGGTCTTCTTCACTCTGTACGCACATGGCGTCCCATAGACGGCGGCTGTGCGCCCGTTTTCAGTGAGGAAAAAGGTTCTCGTGTCGCGGAGGAGGGTGTCACACCCGACCTTCCGCGACTCGAACCCCTTGTACAGAACTTTGCCTGCTGGAATGACAGTCTCCGAGAAGACCATACTTATTTTCTGCACAGAAATTAATGGCAGCAAACGCATTCGTTGGCGCTCTCATGAATTCCAGAACTCAGGCCCACGTCTTCCACCTGACCACCAACTCGTACGCTCAACACAAGGCCCTGGGCAAGTACTACGAGGCCATCAGCGACCTGCTCGACGGCTACGCCGAGGCCTACATGGGATCCTACGGCAGACTGCGCAAGATCCAGCTCAACAAACGCTACATGTCCGACCCACGCAAGGCCACCACATACTTCAAGGGCCTCCTTGTTCGCATCCGCAAAATGCGCCTGCCAAAGGACTCGTACCTGCGTAATATCCAGGATGAAATCACTGCTCTCATCCGGAAAACCATCTACATGCTCAGCCTCAAGTAAAACCCCTGGCGTGCAATGCGCGAGTCAGCTTTGCATTCTGACTATTCGTAAAATTAACCTCCATAGATGCATTATATATATTATTAGAAGTTCCATTCTGAATCAATTTATTAACTAAAATATTTCTCAAGTTGCTCAACTTGTTGGCTGGATAAGTCGCGTTGGGTGAAGACAGAATTTTAATGATGTTATTTATAGTCAAATTCTTCATTAAACTTGGCGATTCAAGCACCTTTAGAGTAGCTGCTACAGCATTGATGCTGTTTGGGTTCCGCAATGCGCGCGCCAAGCCGCCGTTCATCCGTGCGTTTCTGGTGGCTATTGCAGACTTGGCGAAAGTGATGGGTGAGCTCGTTGGAACGGGCTTCTTTTTGCGACGCGGAGCCTCGAATATTCTCCACATATTTATAGGCAGGGTACGCCCCGAGGCTAGTCTATAATAGTACCCAGCAATCACAGGATTACCGTGTATATTGATATTCATGTACTTGCCCAATCTGCGTTTATTCAAAACACCAGAATTACCTGATGTGGGGTTGTTCCACGCTAATCCACCATTCTTGTTGTAATAGGCTCTTAGTCTCTCAGACATTAAAAATACTCTACATTTTAATTCGACCACAGAACATGCCGTTTGGGCTCAGGTGTCCGTGGTCAATCTCAAAAGGCCATGTATAGTTTTGTAGAGGGGCGTGAAGCTCGTCTGGCCGGCGCATCTCACCCTTCTCCCCCGTCAGGTACATGGTGAAATGCGCGAGACCAACCGTAGGCCCCCATAGTCCCTGCTCCTTCAATTTATAATACAAATAGGACTCGATGTTACTGAACTGAGAGAAGGTGCCCAGTTCCTGCGTCACATCCCGCAGGTGCTTGTGCGGGACCACGGTGTGTCTGTCACTAATTCCGAAATGAAATTCACAATTCATAAACCAGATGTGTGAAGTGTCGAGGCGGGGGTGGGGTCCCATCCACATATGATCGGAGCGAGTCAGGATGTATTGGTCATAGACAAAGGATGCATTGAGATAGAGCGCCTTGCGGTGTTGAATGATGGCGTCTGCATTGCACTTGGCGTCTGGCCCTATCGTAGCCTCTGATGGAATGAGATGCTTCGCATTCCGCGTGTATTCATTCTTGGCGCCAGTGTCTGGACCACACACGATCAGGTCAGCACCTAGCTCGTCCAGTACATACTTTTTAAACCCCGGCCACGTGAGCTCGGGATAACGCAGCTGTCCGAGGACGCACACAGCAACCTTCATTGAAATAAAGAGAATCCACCCTTTTATTTCAATGACGAAGAATTTCATCTCTCATCGAGGGAACCTTATTGGTCCATTTCCTGATCTCGAAAATCGTCCAGAATATATTGAAAATGCCATCAACTCGGGGTTTGATTGCGAGTGTGACGTGTGGTTTTACGACGGCAAGTGGTGGCTCGGTCACGACAACCCACAGTACCGCATCGAACTCGATTTCCTACTTGAAAACTCCAGCCGCCTTTGGATCCACGCCAAGAACTTCGACGCCCTTGACCGCCTCTCAACTGAAAACTTGAATTGCTTCTTCCACGACAAAGACCCCTACACCCTCACGAGCAAAGGCTACATCTGGGCCTACCCAGGATCCCGCATCAACTTCAACGTCATCTGCGTCATGCCAGAGACCGTGGGCCCTGTAATTTACACACAAGAGGACAAGATGAAGGCTCTTGGGATTTGCTCAGATTATATAGTCCTTGAGAAACTTGAGCAGATCCGCCGGAACACCTAGGCCCCACATCTTTTTGCAATTTTGAATCTTAATCCGTTTGCCCCCCTGAATAGCCTCATTATACACCGGGGCGATGTAGAACTCCCCGTTTGTACGAATGTCCTTGTCCATCATCTGCTGCGCGTACTTGACAAAGTCTGACCCCTTGGACCAGAAGTAGATGCCCGTGTTTGCGTGGGTGCTGATCACCTCCTTCTCAACCACGCGATTCACAAAGCCCGTGTCGTCCAGCGCCGCGTAGCTCCACTTCTTGTCGCTGGGATCTGGCTGTTCGAAGGTGGAGATGCACCCATCCACATTCACACTCTCGTACAGGAAAGCGCTCGAGTCCCACTCCAGAAACTGGTCCGAGTTGGCGATCAGCAGATTCGTGTCATTGTCAATGTGCTGCTGTGCGAGCAGGACTGAACACACGGCGCCCTCCGTGAGGCCGTTGGTGGGAACGATGATGCACCCAGGTGCGATGCGCTCGAGCAGAATCCGCACGTCATACTTGTCCAGATGCTCCTGTCGCACAATGAAAATGTACTGCCCGTCGATATTCAGGTTCTCGACCACACGCTGAATCATAGGCACGCCCTGCACGTCAATCAGGGGCTTGGGCAGCAGGTAACCCTCCTGTGCAAATCGACTCCCCTGGCCAGCCATCGGAATAACCACATTAATCTTATTCTTCCACCGAACATCCATAGTCCCCATCTTTACCTTATTCAGACTCATTGCCTTTATGAGGGCTTTATCTATTGTATCCAACTTGACGTCCCGCCGAGATCCAACCGGCATGACGTGAGCACACGACATGTAAGCAGCCTTTTTTCCGATCGGTGAGTCTTCAATGATCAGGGTTTCCATAGGACTCACACCCGCGTGCAGTATGGCCCGTAGGTAAATCTCAGGGTCTGGCTTGGGTCGGGACACGTCCTCGTTCGAAAAGTAAAAGTCCATCAGGTCATGAATGCCAAGAGCCTTCAGAAACTGCTTTATCGTCTCATGGATGGAGTTAGAGGCGCAATACACCTTGATACCCCGTTCCTTCAGGGTCGTGATAATTCTAAATAATTCTGTATCCAAATTGATGACTGTAGGGATGAGCTCTATGGTCTTTTTCTGTTTCAATTCCCAAATGGAATTATGGAGCTCTTGTGGGAGGCCTTTCTCTGCCGTGAGCATCTGGAGCTTCTTGGACGTGCTGACTCCATCATATCTAGCTAGGTGCTCCTCAATTCCAATTCTAAATTCAGTAGGCAAAGCCTCGTTCAGTGCCGTGTAGTGAAGGTGACGTGAATCAACAAGCACACCATCCAGATCAAATATAATTAATTTCATTCTAAAATTAGAACCTAAATTTTTAAGTGAAATAGTCCGCATTCTGTCTGTACCACTCGAAAGTCTCTTTCAATTTACCTTCAAAATCTGGATTCTCTTCCCACCCGAGCTCGCGGAGAGCCGAGCTGTCGATGCAGTACCGCGAGTCGTTGTGTGGCCGAGGGTCCTTGACATTCACCGACTCTGCGCCCCCTGCCAAGCTCTTTAGCTTCTCGAAAATATCATTCACAGAGTACTCGAATTTAGAACCAATATTGTAAATCTTACCAATCTCTCCCTTTACGAGAATGAGCTCCAGAGCCTTTGACACGTCATCAACGTGGATGAAGTTGCGGCGCGTCGAGCCATCCCCGTGAATCGTCACTGATTTTTCATCCAAGATTTGTTTCATAAAAAGAGGGACAACCTTTTCGGGGTACTGTCTGGGTCCAAACACATTGTTGCCCCGAGTGATGATGCACGGGATCTTGTAGCAATTCATGTAGCCCCGGACGTAGAGCTCTGCAGCCGCCTTGCTCGCCGAGTACGGGTTGCTTGGGTTCAGCGGCGACTTTTCGTCCGACGTGGTCAGAGGGCCCACCTCGCCATAGACCTCATCCGTGCTGATGTGGATAAACTTCTTGATCTGGCCGTACTTGCGGCACGCGTCCAGCATAACGTGGGTCCCGAGCACGTTGTCGGTCGTGTATTGGAACGCCAACTCGAAGCTCTTCGTGACGCACGACTGCGCGGCGAAATGCACCACATAATCAGGCTGATACTGCTGAAAGATGTAGTCCATAAAGTAGTGCTCCGTGATGTCGCCGCGGATATAGTGATAACGAGCCTGCATGGGCACGTTCTTCTCACGGGCCATATAGTCGCACTTATCAACATTAATTATGTCCAAATTTTGGTTGTTTTTTAGCATGTACTCGATGAAGTTGGAACCTATGAAACCCAAACCTCCTGTGACCAGGATGCGCATTACTGAGTATATATAAAAGGTTATTTCTTATATATCGTAATGTCGCGCAAGGTTTGGTACGCGCCCAATCAGTTTGAAGCGTATGGTGAAGAGGAGATCCAGGCTGTGACCGACTGTCTTCGCGCAGGCTGGCTGGCTGGATTCGGTCCGAGGACTGTAGAGTTCGAGAAGAAGTGCGCCGAGAGATTCGGCAAGAAGCATGGTCTCTTTGTGAATTCAGGGTCGAGCGCCATCCTCCTCGCTCTGTGTGCCCTTGACCTCCCACCCGGTACAGAGGTGGTGACGCCTGCATGCGGCTTCGCCACTACCGTGGCCCCAATCGCCCAGACTATCATGAAGCCGGTGTTCTGTGATGTGGATGTCGGCAAGTACGTGCCTTCTGTGGAGCAAATCAAGGCGGTCGTCACACCAAATACAAAGGTTCTCCTAATCCCCAACCTGATTGGCAACAAGCCCGACTGGGCAGCTATCCGTAAAGAATTTCCAAAACTAATTTTGATTGAAGATTCGGCTGATACAATTACAACCACAAAAGAGACTGATATTTCTACAACGAGTTTCTATGCCAGTCATGTGATTACGGCTGGTGGCATCGGTGGTATGGTGATGTTCAACAGCGACAAGCATCTGAAGCGTGCTATTATGTTCCGCGACTGGGGTCGCATCGGCGACAACGCCGAGGACCCTGGTGAGCGGTTCAACCACAAGGTGGATGGAATCCCGTACGACTGGAAGTTCCTGTACGGCGTGGCGGGTTACCACCTGAAAGCATGCGAGATGAATGCGGCGTTCGGTCTGGCACAGTGGGCCAAGCTGGACGGTCTGCTCGCGAAGCGTCGTGCCAACATCGAGCGGTACCTCGAGAACATGAAGGACACCAAGTACTACACACTGCCAGACGACTCGGTAAAGCCCAACTGGCTCGCAATCCCACTTGCTTGCCCCCACAGACTCGAGCTCATCAATTTTCTGGAAAAGAATAACGTTCAGACGCGCGTGTGCTTCGCGGGAAATATCACGAGGCACCCAGCGTGGCGCTGCTGCTACCTAAAAGATTTTGAAAATTCAGATAAAATTATGAAGGATGGTTTCCTGCTTGGGGCCCATCACGGCATGTCCCTCGAGGACGTGGATTATGTTTGTAATTTGCTCAAAGATTTCGAATCACGGAAAACCCGTGGTCGAGAACCAGGCTCTGTCCATTTATGCACGATTTCTTGAAGCAAAGGAGATCCACTGCATCCCATACATCATCAGGACTGACTAGCGCGATGAGCTTCTTGATTTGCTCATTAGTAAGGTTGGCCCGAGTCATGGCGTTATCAATAGGCCCTGGCAGAACAGCATTCATATAAATATTCTTAGGACCAAGGTCCGCAGCGACGCCGCGCACGAGCCCCCCCAGCGCCGCCTTGGACACTGTGTATGACAACTTGTCTGTACGTGCAATCTCCTGCCAAATTGAACTCAAGACGCACAGCCTGCACCCATCATTCAACTTGTCGTTCTTGACGAGCCAGTCGAGAGACCGCGCCACGTAAGCCACGTTCGCATCGAACAAGCACTCCAGACCCTTCAACTCGCCCATGCTATCATTCACATTCACACCATGAGCCCAAATGACGGCATCAAGCTTGGGCAAAAATTCCAAATTTTCAGAAGACTTCTTTACTTTGTGATTAAAATAGATCATCTGACGCTGACACGACGACGATACTGGATGGACATGGCTCTTCTCGCTCGCACGTCGAAAGATGTGAGCACCGAGCGAGCCGCTCGCACCAAACAAGAGAGTCTGAGCCATACTACCTAGTCAGAGAGCATAGCTTTTATCCGATCACAGACCTCGTCATTCACCTCAATGAATTTTGATTCAAAATTACCAGGGCCAATAGGAACTGGAATCTGCAATGCATTCTTGGTCATCTTTTTGTCACTCAAGAGCATCTTCTTGAGGTGGGTCGGATCCACATGCATACCAGACGTGTTGATGATGTTCAACGCTAGGCGTTCGAACCGCGGGTCGGCGTACCCAAACAGCTTGTTCTCCACGAGCATGCCCCTGATCACGGCAATCCCGTGTGGAATCCTGTACCCAGACATGGACTCGAGAGCGTGCCCCACCGTGTGCCCATAGTTCAGAGCCCGCCTAATTCCCTTGTCAAATTGATCCACCTCAATAACAGCCTTCTTGATGAGAAGTGAAATCTTAATCTTTTGAATCTCGTCGCTCTTTTCATAAATATCGAGTGCATCACCAATCATGCAGAGCTTGAGGATCTCACCGAGGCCCGACCGGATGGCTCCAAAGTCGAGGGTATCGAGGAAGCGGCGGTTGATGACCACAGAGGTGGGGCAGCTGAACGTGCCGATCTTGTTTTTGGCGTACTCTGAGTTAAGACTGCTCTTCCCGCCGATGCAACTGTCAGCCATCGCGAGCAGGGTAGTAGGCCAGTAGATCCACTCGATGCCGCGGTTATATATACTGCTCACAAAGGCGCCGATGTCCTGAACCATACCCCCACCTATGACTACCACGCGCGCAGGGACGCGACCGGCTGCCATGTGCTTGGCGATCATCATAACGGTCGCGATATTCTTGTTGTCTTCGCAGGCGGTGACTGCATAGAAGAACTCGTGGCTACCCAAGTAGCTCCGCAGCTTCGCATCGATGATGACAAAGTCATTGGGGCCGAAAGCAGGCGTCTGGTCGGTGAATCTCACAGTGTAGTTGGTTGGGTTGGCCTTGACCTCGAACATGTCCAGATTCAGGTCATCTGGGTTCCAGCACACGCGCTGACCGTTGATCACGAAGGAGCGCCAGACCCGAGACTGAATTAAGTTCAGACGTGAATTCAGAGTGGAATTCACTAGTGAAGCACGAGAGGCCAAGTGCTGCGTCCATTTCAGTTCAAACTCATGGGACGTCTGGATGGCCTCGTCCCACGCGCCGAGCAAGTTGTCGTCAAGTTTCATAATGACGAAACGCGTCTCGACATAATCCAAGAGCCCCTTGGCGTGCATGCGCTCAACGAAAGAGCGAGTCGCCTTGCTCAGAGCTCCTCCCATATAGGTGGTTTTGTTCGCCTTTTTGATTTTCGCGAGGGCCTGCTCGATGAGGTACTGATTCTCCTCAGACTCGATTTCATCACGCGACTGCCCGAGTGACCCGACGAGATCCACGCGACCAATAACAAAATAGTCGATGCCCTGAACAGACAAGAGCTGATCGATCGAGTTCAGGGCCGTGACCGTCTCCAGGTTGGCGCCACGCGTCACGTCCAGGTGCTTCGTAGCCTGTGCGTACTTTTCGAGCGCGTACTTGCTCTCAATCATAGGCCCGACCAGCGAGTCGGCGCACAGGTCCATAGCCGTCCGCACATCAGTCTTGGCCTCGCATCCACCAATTTTAATTGCCAATTTGAGCCCATTCTCTGAAGTCAGGCTCCGGAGCTTGATCACGTCAGTGGGGCTCGCACCCTCGTCCTCGAAGGACGTCTTTATACCTACACAAGAATACTTGTTCTTTAGTTTTTTGGTTGTAATCTGGAGAGTGGCTGTGGGACGGAGTACCCTCGACATACCTAATACTCACAGCACTTCTTTAACAAACATATTAGCGCGAAATTCCTCCCTGTCCAGGAAGGGGTACATGTCCTCCATGGGCGTGTTCTTGAACGTGCCGTCCTCATTCATCTTATTCACGAGGCGTGGGTGGCGCTGCTGAACATCACAGACTATCTCGACGAGACACGGGCCATGGTGGTCGATGGCGGTTTGGATCTGGTCGCTCCCAAAGTACTTGAGCCCATAAGCCGAGCAAATGGCGTGGATGTTCGGACACTTGGGCTCGACGCCGAACCGACGCTTGAAGTACGCGTCCTGTGTGATCTGGATGGCCCCGTACCCACCGTTGTTGAAGTATAGAATTTTCACAGACAAATTTAGATCCAAAATTGTTTGAATCTCCTGGAGGTTGAGCTGGAAGGAACCGTCACCTACGATGGGCCACACTGTGTTGTTCGAGGCTATGGCGGCGCCAATGGCGGCTGGGAGCTCGAAACCCATGTCGCCGTGACTGCTCACAAGGTAACGGTCGCCAGGTTTGGCCAGGTACTGGTGCCACGCCACGCAGAAGATCGAGCCGGATGAGGCCACACACGCCTCACCTGCGGGTTTTAGTGTAAAGAATTTATTCATAAAATTGTAAGGACAACTATGAGATCCTGGATTTGGGAGCTCGCGCCCCCACTTATCACGCATCTGTCGCGCGTGATCCAACCACCCCCACTGCCCAGTTTTGACGGGAATTTTCTTCTGAAATTCAAGGAAAAAATCTCGGAGATCCATCTTGATGACTCGGCCGCGCCCAGTGTCTTCTACATCGATGCATATGAATGAAGCCTCGCGGCAGAACCACTCGGGACGGTAGCCTATGATCGCCTTACTCACACGACACCCGAGACACAGTACAAAGTCGGCGTTCTGAAGGACCATATTCCCAGTGCGGTCCCCCAGGATCCCCACCCGACCCACGTTGTATTCCGGAACCAATTCAGATCCAAAATAGGAACAGACGACAGGGACGTTGTGCCGGCGCACAAACTCCTCCAGCTCAGGAGCAGTGTTTGAAAGATGGATCCCATTTCCAACCAAAATTACAGGCCGCTGCGCCCTCTCCCATGGACCCACTGGGAAATCCTCAGGGTCTCCGCCCACAATTTCCATTTCGAATTTAGAATCAAAATTCACCTGAAGAGGCTGGACATCTAGAGGGATACTCACCCATACTGGACCAGGTCTGCCAGTAGTCATGTGGTGGTACAGTTTTTCGAGTTCCAATTTAAAATCAGAATTGGGAGTCAGTTCAACTGAGTACTTGGTAATGTTCTTGACCATGTCCAGGATGTCACAGTCCGAGCCCGAGTAGGTTCTGGTGGAGTGCTGGAGGGTCCGGACGCTCTCCTTGTGAGGCACACCTCCACTGATGAATATGACTGGAGTGCTGTCCTGGTACGCAATCAGACAGGGGGTGATTGCGTTGGTCGCACCGCATCCCGCCGTCACGCACACCATACTCGGCTTGTTGGCCATCTTCGACCATCCAACAGCAGCGTAGCCGCACGGGCCCTCACCGTGCTGATACACCATGTTCAACTTGTCACCGAAAGAGTCATTCAGATGCATGGCGAACCCGCCAGTCACAGAGAAACCATGTGTGATTCCTTTTTCAATCAGAAATTGAGCCACGTAATCTGACACCTTCATTAACATACTGTTGTATCCTTTCTTTTAAGACGGGGCGCAATATAGCTACATTATTCAACCCAGTGTAAGCATCATCCATATTTTGATTCATAATTACGTAAGGAATTTTAGCCATGTCAAGCACGTCTGAAAGTCTGTGGGGGGGTTCGGGGTAAATCATATTCATGAATTTTGGTTCTAATTTGAAATCAGAATCTATGATGGCTTGGATAACCTCCATGACATCATCCACGTGGATGAAGTCGAACATGCGGTCTTTAGGGATCTTGACGTAACCCTGACGGATTCCAGTGGCGAGCAGACGTTGTGCGGGCTCACCAGGGCCGAAGCAGCCCCAGATTTTTAGAATGTAAATTCGAGGATCTCTTTTGGCCATATTTTCAATCACCTTCTTGGCGGATCCGTATGGCGTGTCGGCTTTGTCTGCCGCGCCACTTGAGAACCAGATCATGTGTTCGAACTTGGCGAACCTCCGAACATTCGAAAACATCATTATGTTGTGTTCAAATGCGTCATCCTCATCTGGTCGGAGCCTGCTTCCTCCAACTGCCGCGCAGTTAATTATAGTCTTGAATTGATTTTTACTAAAGAATTCCATGACGGCCAAAGGGTCTGTGAGGTCGAGTTCAGTCCGTGGGACTTTGCGAGCCGATGGAAATTTTTGAGATGCATGATTTCCGATAAATCCACCTGCTCCTAATATGCAAATAGAGTCCATTAAAGATATTACGAGTAAAAACTTTATGAAGTTTGCCGTGGTGACTCTATGCACGGAGGACTGGCGTGAGTTCGCCGAGGTGACCGACGCCAACAAGAAGGAGTACTGTGAGCGTCACGGATACTATTTCCGCCCCAAGTGTGGCGAGCCATTCCACACCCGATTTCACTACGGGAACCCAGAGAAGAAGGAGATGGGGTGGGAGTGGGGCTTTGAGCGAGCCTTTGCCTTCCGCGACGCCTTCGAGGCCCACCCAGACTGCGAATGGGTCTATTTCTCGGACACGGACGCCATGATCACGAACCACACACGCACCCTGGATAAGATTGTCGATAACCGCTACCACGTCATCCTAGCAGCCGACATCAACGGCACAAACTGTGGAAACCTCTTCATCCGTAACTCGGAGGTGGGTCGGGCCTTTGTGAATTCCATGATTGGTGCCATGCCAGCCTACCGTGACAACCCCATGGCTGAAAATCAGTGGATTCAGGAGATGGCGACTGCCACATACTGGAAGAAGTACATCAAGATTACTCCTCAGCGCATGTTCAACGCCTACGACTACACACTGTACCAGTTTCCTAAATTCACTGGGACCAAGGACATCCTAGGCGTTGATGGCCAGTGGCAGACGGGCGACTTTGCCCTTCATATCGTGGGTGGGATGGCCATGGACAAAAAGTCCCTCGCTGAGAGAATTTCGATCGCAAAATATTATCTAGAGAAGGTAGTCAAGTAAATGTCAATGATCGTAGATACATTTATGTTTTACAATGAATTGGATATTCTAGAGTTGCGGTTGATGGTTCTGGATGAGTACGTTGATAAGTTTGTGTTGGTAGAGGCGGAGGTGAATCACGTGGGTGGTCCCAAGGAGTTGTTTTTCGAGAAGAATCGTCAGCGTTTCTCCAAGTGGCTGGATAAGATAGAGCACGTGATTGTACGGGCTGACGAGGCTCCAAAGGAGGAGAGCCCCTGGTCACGTGAGAAGTACCAGCGCGAGTGCATTTCGAAGGGTGTGGATAAGCTCGAAGTCCCTGAAGAGGCACTGATTATGATCAGTGATGTGGATGAGATACCTGATATGAGCATAATCCGGTGGGAGCGCATTCCTCACGTGGTGATTTCTGTGCATATGTGGATGTACCACTACAACCTCGAGTACCTATTCACCGGTGAGCCGTGGTACGGCACGGTGATCACGAATGCAGCTCTGTTCAAGCGGTACGGGCCCAATTACTTCCGGGACAACCGCTGGAAGTTCCCAGTGATCCAGTTTGCAGGGTGGCACCTGAGTAGCTTTGGGGACGAGAAGCACGTCCTGAACAAGATGCGCACGTTCGCGCACGCCCTAGACAACAACAACCACAAGCATCTACAGACGGAAGAGAATATCCGTCAGTGGATCAAGGAGGGCAAGTTTATTGACGGGAAGACGGAGCTAAAGCGCCGTCCTGACGACGCGCCGCTGCCACCTGTACCCATGGAATATCTAATCAGTCGTAAATTCATCAACGCACAATCAAAATCTGTCTGAGTTCCTCTTCGGCAACCGTTGGACAAATGCCCATGACGATGGCTTTGCGTCGCAGAAGGCGGCGAATGTCGTCTATGTGTAAAAACTTTAAAAAATAGGCTTTGGCGTTTAGGTTTGCAAACGGCCCGCCGGCTGACGTGTCCCTCTGCCCCTGGCAGACTGGCCACGTCACCTCACGGAGATCATTCATCTCGGCATCTAGGGTGTCGAGCCGTGGCAGGATATTCTCACGGAGGAGGGTCCTGATGTCCTCGAGTGTCTTCTCCATGCTTCTACCGTTGCCCATGGCTTTATGACTTGCAGTCATAATTTATGCAAATTGCAGCACCGACGGCAAAGGCGACTCCCAGCCACTGGATCCAGTGTGTCAATTTCTCTCCAAAAAAGGCGAAGGCTACTATGGCTCCTCCTATGACGATAGCAGCCTCCCACATGATGCACGTCCATATGAGGCTCTGACTTTTGAGGCTGCGGATGAGGAAGAAGAGCACGATCAGCCAGGCAATAACGCCCACTCCCAGGTGGTGGTGCTTGCCGTTCTCGGCGAACCACTTGAGGTGGGCGTTTCCAAGTAGCTCGCACAGGGTCATGGCGAGGACATTGATGAATGTCATCTGGTATTTCCGGCGATTTAAATTTCGTTTCAAAATTCAGAATGCTTCCTGACTGGTGGCCAGAGTGGATCGCAGCGTGGTTCCTGAGAATGCCAGAATTCACGCACAAACAAAAGGTTGTACTTTTGTGTCTATTCAGAGATCCAGAAGTTCTATGGGCAAAGACCCTCGTTTATCAGGTAAAGAAATTGTGTTTTTCTAGTGTATGAAGGCGGCTCTCGTGACTGGGGTGACTGGCCAGGATGGAAGTTACCTGGCTGAATTTCTGTTGAAAAAGAACTACACTGTGTATGGAATGGCCCGATACTGTTCAGAGAAGAAACGGGAAAGAATTTTGGATCTAAATTCAAATCCAGAATTCAACCTGATCGAGGGGGACCTGACGGACACTGCTCGGATAAACTCCATAATTAACTCACTGAATTCCACATATGATTTTATCGAGGTGTATAATCTCGGTGCCCAGTCCCATGTGAAGATCTCGTTTGATCAGCCTGAATATACGGCGAATGTGGATGCCATGGGGACTCTTAGGATTCTGGAGGCTATTCGTCAGACCAATTCTATTTCAAAATTCAAATTCTATCAGGCTGGTACGAGTGAGATGTTTGGAAAAGTTCAGGAGGCGATTCAGAGCGAGACGACTCCATTCTACCCCCGGAGCCCTTATGGCGTCAGCAAGGTTTTCGGATACTGGATGACGAAGAACTATCGCGAGGCTTATGGCATGTTTGCATGCACTGGAATTCTGTTCAACCACGAGTCTGAGCGGCGCGGGGAGGAGTTTGTGACGCGCAAGATCACACTGGGTCTGCGCGACTGGATTCAGGGCAACAAGACTCTCGAACTGGGCAACCTGGACGCCAAGCGCGACTGGGGCCACGCCGAGGACTATGTTGAGGCTATGTGGCTTATGCTTCAGCAGAATCAGCCTGAAGATTTTGTGATTGGAACTGGCGAGACGCACAGTGTCAAGGAGTTTATTACAGAGGCTCTTCAGCACATCGGCATCGACTTTCTGTGGCAGGGTTCGGGCCAGGACACGGAGTGCGTGTGCCCGGACGGCGGCGCGCCAATCGTGAAGGTCAATCCAGATTTTTACAGACCGGCAGAGGTGGATGTGCTCGTGGCGGATGCACGCAAGGCTTATGATAAGCTCAACTGGCGGCCCAAAACGACATTCAGACAGCTCGTGCGGCGAATGGTTGATAAGGATATCACAGACTAATTTAGTATGAAATTTCTATTTGTGGGGCCCAAGCTCTTGGCGGGTATAGGTCAGGTGACGAAGCGGTATGCAGACTTGGTTGGGGGGGAGTACGTGGAGTATGGGATGCGGCCGAAGGAGCAGTGGTACGACCGCGGTTTTGCCTTTATGCTCCCACTCGAGAACAACGTGATTCTGGTTGATCAGTACAAGATGTTCTGCAAGGAGATGATGTACATGACCATATGCGAGACGGAGCCTGTGAATGAGGCTTACGGCATGCTAACCAAGTACAAGACGCTCTACGTGGCGTCAGACTTTTGCAAGGATATTTTTGAGAAGCAATTTCCGGAAGTAAATTGGAAGGTGCTTCGACTGTATGCCGAGGGGGTTCCTCGCGCGCCCAAGACGGAGGGCCCATACGTGTTCTACACGATCGGTAACATGATGGATCCACGAAAGAACGTGGCGGGTCTTCTACGCGCGTTCGAGGAGTGCAACTTCCCGAACGCAAGGCTTCTCATCAAAGCCACGTGCAATTCCGATTTTAAATTGGAGATGAAGGATGTTATTGTGATTAACGGTCTTCTGAGTCAGGTTCAGATGGAGAATGTGCATACACGGAGCCACTGTTACATCAACTGCTCACACTCCGAGGGTGTCGGGATGGGGGCGGTGGAGGCGGCTCTGCGGGACAAGCCGGTGATCATCACAGACTATGGGGGCCTGAAGGAATATGTGAAGACGCCGTGGGTCATTCGTTGTACAAAGGGTCCTATAGGTTTTGATGATTTTCTGTTTAAAAAAGATCACATCTGGGGATATCCACTGTATGAAGATCTCGTCACATATATGAAGGATTGTTATAATCGTAGGGTAATGACTTTTGATCACGAATTTACGCGAAAATTAATGGATGAAATTAAACCTACTTTGATGAATTGTTAGCCGCATTGGCTCCGCGGCCGAGAGCCTCGACACCCTTGGCCATGAGTGCGATGGTGCGCGCGGCTTGGGCCTTGGCGGCGGTGTTGGCTGCTTTGTAGAAGTAGTTTGCAGCCTGGTTCAAGGACGTGTTTCCTCCGGGCACGGTGGCGGACAGGTTCTTGGCATTGGCAGCCGCTTTCATGAGGTTATTGTAGCTCTGGCCAAACTGACCAGCGGCAGTCTTGGCGCTGTTGCTGGCTGTTCCGGGGCGGTTGTTGGCCAGGGCGTTTGCACTGGACGAAATTGAGCGGTTGGCGTTGGATATATTTGTAGCCGCGTTCTCCACTTGCGTCAGAGTATTATTCAGAGACCGATTCTGAGCGGAATTCATTTATAATAAATTGATATTAAAATTTAGACGGCTTCCCTGGAGACAGTGACAAGGAGGGTGTTGCTGGCGTCTGGGAATCCACCCAATACAGAGCTAGATACACGACAAGACCGATGACTAGGGTTGATGACAACATAAAGGACTTCTGGGAGTTCAGATAAAGAACCGCTTCATCAATAATCTTGAATCCAGTGGGTTTCTTGATGAGGCGAGGGACGAAGAGGACGAGGAGGAAATTAACAGCCATGGCGGCCCAAACGTAATTAAGATTAATCTCCATTACACTAGTTCAATATTTATTTGGGTGCGTGCTTCTTGCAGAAGGTGCCGCAGGTTGCTTTGAACTTGCATGGCCGGCCCTCGAGCGTGCGCGCGCAGCAGATCTTGCCGTCGGTCTTGGCTTTGGTTGGCGCCTTGGATGAGGCGGTCTCGATGGCCTTGGGTTGGTAGTCGGGGATGAAGGCGAGCTTGTGCGCCTTTTCGCGGAGCTCGAGTGTCTTTTCCCTGACCCGGAGAGCGCCGTCTGCGAAGGACTCGGGGTCGGGGTGCCCCTGCTCTTCCGCCTGTTTTTTGAGTTTTTGCCAGAGCTCCCCACCCTTGCCCTTGGGGGGAGGGAGGGGGGCCTTGGTT